>BNJU01005497.1_pt1 | contig 89230 bp, 136 predicted proteins | sample 8539281 | NCBI WGS metagenome assembly BNJU01 (sample SAMD00202456, study PRJDB9452) | human saliva metagenome | isolation source: human saliva | place: Japan
GGACCGGATGCGGCGTCTTCCTCGTCTCTGGGCGCTACGAGACGTCTGAGTCGAGACCGAGACATCCTCTGATATACCTGCGTTCGCCCCGGTGACCTGTCGCCGGGGCGAACCTGGTTCATGCGCTGCAGCGGACCGGTGGTGGTGCTGGATCGTCGGTCGACGACCTCCTCGAGTGGTCGATGCTTTGCGCCGGCGATGGGCTCCCAGAGCGCCAGCTATAGCGGGTCCGGCCAACCCGCAGCGGGAACCGATCAGGGCGGCCCGTTCGCGTGCCGAGGCGATGGGCAGGCCCGACTGCTCGAGGGCCTCGGCCATGGGGTCGCGATCTGCTCGGTGGCGTAGTTCTGGATCGCCTCGGGACTGCGGATATCGGCGGCCATCCACTGCAACAGGGTGCCGGAAGGTCGCGCCGTCGTCGGCGTCGTCCCAGGCCGTCAGAGACAGACGTACCAGGCGGGGGCCGGCCGAGAGGAGATCCCGTTGATGGCGGTGGCGATCTCCTGGCTCGCTCCGCGTGCGCAGATTGACCGCGGCGCCGAACAGGTCCCCTGCGGAGCCGAGTAGTAGGACACGAGTGCCGGGTCCACGCCGGCTGTCGGGCCACCGCCCGATGGTGGTGCCCTCATAGCCCTCGGGTCAGGAAGGACTCGCGCGCGGCGGTCAGGATCGCTTCCTGGGTGGAGGTCGGTCGGCCCTGCCTGTCGCCGGGCGACGTCTGAGGGCCTCGACGGCGCGCACGGCCAGGGCAGGGCTCAGGGCTCGTCGTCGAGCGGGGCGCCGGGCTGCGGTGCACGAGAACATCACTGGTCACTCCAGGAGGTTACGGGCGCCTCGGCTGCCGTGACAGCTGCTGCTCGGACCGACTCGAGTAGTTCCGAAAGAACGCGGCGCTTGGGCGGGGTCGGTGATCCCGGAGAGGGGTGACGGCCGTCCTCATTTTTAGGAAGGCTATCGACGCGATATTCATATATCGTACGGAATCCCGGAGTGCGCCACGGGCGCCCGGGTGGACGTTCCTGAGGGGTGGGGCTGCCTTGGAGTTCTTGGTCGAGCCTTGACCTGCGACTTGTCACCCTGGGTGACGACGCAGGTGATCTTGCGGTCGCCCTGGGCCCAGGTGCCTTCGCCCGGCGTGAGGTACTCGACCTGATAGCTGGTCTTGCCGGACTGCCCGACGTACTTGGTGAAGTCCTCACCCAGGCGAATCCCTGGCCCAGGGAGGCGAGTGCTCCCTCGTCAGGGAAGCTTCTTGATGTCGTCGCCGAAGGTGGTCTGGGCGATGACCTCGTGGTGTGCGCGGAGCAGTCGACGACGGTGACCTCGCCGATCGCGTTCTCCCGCCGGGAGTCCTTTTGTCACGGTGTTGCTAGCTGCCCCGACCTCGAGGTCCTGGTGACGGTGGTGGTGGTGCCTGAGGAGAACAGGCTGCAGGGCTGCTCCGGGGTGACAGCGGCGGCGACGGGAAGGGTGGGATGCGGGTCCGGGTGCGCATGGTCGAACCGCAAACATGCCGGAATGGCGTGGATTGTGCCGGTTTTCTGCAGGTTCTGGCGCGGCCGGAAAGGATGGCTGAAAAATCCGGGATAAGGACCCGGGTGGCGACAGGAGACGGAGAAACGAGAGTCGCACCGGCCGGAAATGGGAGGCGGGACGGTATTCGCGAGGCGCTGGAGAGATGGGCCTTCTCAGTGGTGGTACGCTCGCCCGCACGCGGCTGTCCTGCTCGATGGGGACAGACCAGGAGTTCTTGATGGAATTATTCAATGGTGTATCGGTTCTGGGCGAAGCAGGTCAACGAGTGGTCCCCCTGGTCCCAGGAGGACTGCGAGGGGGTCAGACCGCCGCCTGAAGTACTTCTTGGCCTTGGAGGAGCCGACGTACTCTCTCTCAGCAGGGCGCAGACGGTGGTGACCTCATCGGAGGTCGTCACTCAGCGTAGGTGGAGGCTGTGGATCTGCCCTGTTTCCAGTCACCTGTACTGATGAGATAGCGCAGTCTCGAGGCTTCGCGCCCTGGCCTCGCGGTTCCGCCTGCTCGGTCCGTTGACCATCTCGGAGATGCAGTTGCCGGTCTTGAGGTCCTGGATGTCCACGGTCGTGGCACCGCCTTTCGCTGTAGCGCTGGAACTGGCGGAGGCGTCGGCCGAGGCGTGTGAGGAATCGCCGTCGGTCCTGGGCGTCCTTGCCCTGTGGGGAGTCTGTGGGTAGCGCTTGACTGAGGAGGGGTGGGTGGAGGTGCTCACCGCCTCTTCGTCGCGGCGCTGAGGCTCACGGCGAAGGCGCGGTCGGCAGGGGCGATGAGGGTGAGCTTTTCGTGCATGCGGGCCATCGTGGCAGAGGCGGCGTCGATGAGGAGGCCCGGGTGAGCGTAGGCCCGGAAACGGGTCATGGGTGGGCGGGGCCGGTGTCCGACCTGCGAGCATCCTCGAAGCCGACGCTCTGCTCAGGTGTGTTGATGCCACCTCCTCGTGCAGGCGTGAGCCTTTTATCGCCTGGAGGCAGTCATCTTGTCGTTCGTTGTACGAGGGGATTCCGCCGATGTTCTCGATTCGCCGTGCTGAGGCTGACGATGTGGTGTTGCGGCTTGGTCTCGAAATTTCCGAAGATCTGTTACGTGATCTGGTACCAGTCCGTAGTCAATGGTTTTAGTTTTCAGTCAGCCGCTGGAGCTGAGTCGCTATGGTCAAATCGGCGGTGACGTCTCCGCCTTCCCGTCTTTGCGCGTTCGTGTGTGCTGGGCAAGTCTGTCCCAACTGGATTCGTGTCGTTGAGGCTTGCCCCATCCTGGACTAGCATCAAGGGCCACTGGGAGACTGTCCTCGGTAAGTCGAGGTCACGTACCCAATTCTTTCTCTGGCGGCTGACTGGCTTCGGCGCCCTCGCCTGGGTGCATACGGCCCGCATATATCGTACCTCTCACCTTCGCTGGGTGGGAAGATTTTATCTCGACCTCCGGGTCGGTTGCGTGAGCTCAATTTTCTGGCCGTCTGAGATGGCTGCGATGCCAAAACCGTGTGCGAGCTTGCCTGACCGTTGACCGACTTGACTGTCTTTGTCTGCCTCTTCGCCTGGAGGTTGAGTTTCGTGTGCTTGTCAAGCGACATGCGTCCTTTGGCTTCAGCGGCGAAGAATTGTTGGTTTTTGTCCATTCCTATGTAGTCAGGTTCGACTTTAGCGGCGAGCTTTTGATGATGTGTGTCATTTGAGACTTCTCGACCAGGGAATAGTGTGCTAGCCAACGGATGCCCAATTGTGTTTGCGAGATAGGCCATCGTTAAGTTCTCAGCATAAAGTTCAGATATCCTTCTGATGGGTCGACACTCTGAATGGAAGATCTCAGGGCGACACATCATGGTTTTGTCGGGTTCGAGGATCCGTAGTGCTGAGGTGTGCCCGCCATTGTGCAAACTCTGCATTGCTTGCGCTGTAGGGGTTTTCAGAACTGTGCTGGTCCGTCCCGACCGTACAGCAGCCAATGAGTTCGAATCCCGAGATATTCGGGTCGGTAGGGTGGGCCTTACGCTGCTGCTGGCATGTTGTGCTCAACATTGACTGGGATTATGACTTTTCGTTGGTTGCAGCCCAGCGTGGAACTCGAATGATCACCATGGACAGACCCCTAGCATGACTATTCTTGGGGGATGATCGGCCCGGTGAGTTGTTGGTTGATTCTGCTGGTTCTGGGTATGGTCGTGGCGTGGCCTGTGCGCTGACGACAAAGGTGGTTTCATCCTCTCGTCATCGGCGACGGTTGAGTGACGGTTGTCGTTCTCTGCTGCAGCCGCCGTGCTGCGCCGAGTCTTGATAACTCTGTCGCGATGCAACTAGTCCCAGGGATGAGCAGGCATGCGTGCGACCTATTCTCATCTATCTCGGTTTGCGGTGGGCTGGGGTGTCTGGTCGGACGTTTGTTTTGGTTACGCTTTGCGCTGGTGGTTGACCTAAGAGGCGGGGCTCGACGCTCTGTCCAAGTCGTGGCACGAGAACCTGCTGCGTGGGCGGCATCGGTCCGCGGCGCGTCCACCGCGCGCTCCAGCGCCGCTGAGCCATGAGAGAAGGATTCTGATCGATGGTGGTCAGCGGGACGAGGCTGGTGTCCGACCTGCGAGCATTGTCGAAGCCGACGACGCTCACCTGCTCAGGGACACTGATGCCCGCGATGACGAGCCCCTGAATGATCGGCAGAGCCGGTCGTTGAAGGCCGTGATCGCCGTCGGCAAGTCCCGCCGGCCAGGATCGCCTTTGGCCGCTCGGACGCCGTCGACCTGTTCGAGCCCCCAGGCACCACGACGTCTCCTCTCCCGGGGCCGTGCTCCATGGCCCCGAGGTAGCGGCCTGTCGTTCACTGCTCGACGGGCGCTCCCGCCGTCGACTGACGATCCTCGGTGCGAGGCTGACGAGATGGTCGACCGCCATGCCAATGCCGCCTGGTCATCAATACAATGACGATCGACGCGGGCAGGCGACGGACGTGCGACGGCGACGATGGGGTACTCATCGGCCAGCACCCGCAGACGTCCCATGCAGGGAGGGCGCGATCGCGACGAGGGCTCGCAACGATCCCCGCAGAAGCAGTCTCTTCGGCCCGGCGGTCATCAACGGCGCCGACGACGGCCGAGAGGACCAGCTCGCCCTTGCGGACCTGCCGCCGCATGCGTCGACGATTTCCGCGGAAGGGCTGGTGGACGCCAGCAATGCACCCCGATGAGCTTCGCATCGGGCCGAGCGCAGGGCTCGCCCGCTGGTCGGGCGTCAGGCAGGGTTTGCGACAGCCTGACCGGCATGGTCTCCTCAGACGCCCCGGTGGCGTCGGCAGACGATCGAGACCCAGCGAGACCGAGCAGTTCGCCTCCTTCGCGACGTCGAGCGTCACCGCGCTGCGTCTCCTCGACGCCATAAAACCCCGAGTGCGAGGATCCCGGGGTGGTGGCGGAGGATGAGTTCGAACCCCGAGGGCTTGCACCCAACACGCTTTCAAGCGTGCGCCAGGCAAACCACTGGGCGAATCCTCCAGGCGCTCCCGCGGCGACAGCCATGCAACGAAAGGAATATATCGGACCGTCCATCCCCGCCAGCCCGGGCGGTGGGATCTGTCACGCAAAAGCCGGTGGGACGGTTCGCAACGCAGCCGGATCGGTTCGTCTCGCTGCTTTCCTCGTGCGGCGTCATCGACGAATCCCCGGACCCGGAAGGTATGCAAGGGTAAAAGCGAGGCTCTGGCGGGCGCGCGAGGGGTCCTCACGATGCCTTGACCGGCGGAGGTCATCGCCGCGGCGGCAGTCGAACCTCCGCCAGGCGGCCGGTGGCGAGGTCCAGGACGAGCCACACGGCGCGTCGGTGCGATGAAGAGCGAGGAGGCCGTGATGCGGGCGATCGACTGGCGCGCTGTCAGCCAGGTTGGTGAAGGCCCCGGCGCGGTCAGCCGCGCTGGTCTGAGCCTCCAGGGCGGAGCAGCCCTCGTCGGTGAAGGCGCGCGCGGCCGGTGCGGTGGATGACGAATCTCCTCGGTGCCGCTGAGTGCTGGCGGTCGACGAAGGCGGATCGTGTCTCGGTGACCAGGCCACCGGCGTTACCCGGATGACATGCGCCTCGCCGGGGGCGAGTCCCAGCGCCGCGAAGACGTCCGCAGCGAGTCCGCCGGGCCGACCGCGACCTTCTGCTTGTAGCCCGCCAGGCCGCCAAACGAGACCTCGGTGGAGTGAGCGTTGCGGAAGACAAGAGCCTCCGGTGACGGTCCTTGGTTCCTCCGTTCCTCAGGCGGCGACGCGCCGGCCGCCCATCGTGCCAGACAGACCGGCCACCCGGTCCCTCGCACGGTGTCGGCCCAGCCGGTGGGCTCAGGCCGTGACCACCACTCCTGTACCACTCTTCGCCCGACACCTTCCAGGAGGAGGTCATCGGGCGGTCCCGTCACCGCTCCGCTCCTTGGCGGCGCTGCGGACGACGCGTCACCCGCCTACCTCTTCTCCGGCCCGCGCGGCTGCGGCTGAGACGACGTCGGCGCGCATCCTGGCACGCTGCCTCAGCTGCGCCCAGGCCCCCACCGGCCTGCAGCCTGCCTCTGCCGGGACCTCGCCACCAGGCGACTTCCAGCAGCCCCTCGACGTCGTCGAGATCAGCGCCGCCAGCCACAACGGCGTCATTTGACGCCGCGACCTGCGCGAGCGCGCCGCGCTCGCCCAGCCCGACCGCTGGATGTCATCCTCGACAGGGCCCATGGTCACCGCGCAGGGGCTTCAACGCGCTGTCAAAACCGTCGAGACCCGCCGGCGTGAGTTCGGCTTCGCCACCACCGAGCCGGAGAAGGTCATCAGCACCATCCGCTCGCGCACCCTGCACCCTTCGTCTCCCGCCCGACGTCCTCGAGGTACCTCGCCCACCTGTGCCAGGCCGAGGGCGTCCGGATCGGCGGCGTCTTCCCCTCGTGGTGCGGCACTCGGTGCGCGACACCTCCGTCATGGACCAGCTCATCGGTGGGGCGCACGGCGTCGACCACCGGCGGGCCGTCGCCCTGCTGGGCTACACAACCTGCTCGACAGTGCGTTGACGCCATCGCGGCGAGCGACGCGCCAGCGTCTTCAGGTGGTGGACCGGGTCGTCTCCTCGGGCACGACCCCACCTTCGGAGGATCTGCTGTTGACTGCGCGCGACCTGCTCGTCATCGCCCTGGCCGGATCGAGGCGGTGCGGCGCTGGGTTCTCTGCCGGTCGATGGTTCGAGCTGACCTGAAGCCCACCATAGAGCCGCCATTCTCTCGCAGACGCCGACACCACCACCAGACCTGACCGCCATGGTTGGCGCCACCTCCCATATCAGCTCGAGCTGTCGTGGCCCGCCTGCTCATCCCGCCGGCTCGCCAGGCAGGGGTGCTGTCGGCGCAGCTGCTGGGGAGCGCTGGGCGGCCGGGAGCGCAGACGATGGCCTCGCCCGCCCCGGTGGTGCAGGCGCCGCTTGCGCAGGCACGGGAGCGGCCGGCAGCTGCCGGCGCAGTGCCTGCCAGATCGGGCGCAGATGGCCGCCCAGATCACCGACAGGCCTCCACAGAGACCGCCGGACGACGCGGAGGCAGCGGCGGGCGTCGGAGGACCGGAGGGGCCGGGGGCGCGGTGCCCACCGCCTCGGCCTCGGTCCGACGCCCGGCTGACCCCTGCGCGCCCTCGCGCCCGCCGCGGGTCCGACGTCGACCGCACCGGCCTCTGGGCCAGCCCCACCATCGGCAGGACGGCCCGAATGATGGCGCCTCTGCCTCGCCAGGCCTTCCGCACCCTCGGCCGCGGCGACGACCGACGAGCGGTCCTCGCTGCGCAGCTGAGCCGGCCGGCACTTGTGCCCAGGCGCACCCGCCGCGGGGGTGCCGGTTGGGGAGCAACCCCTGCTGCGGCCTCAGCGCCCGTTGCCAGCCGGGCGCCGCGCTGGCGGCTCCGGGCGGGGGCGAGACGCTGACGCGAGTGATCCACCCGCTGGGAGGGGTCCTCGAGGCGGCCAAGCGCTCGCAGCCGCCACCTGGGCGCTGGTCGACCCAACTCCCGACCGGGCACCGGCTCAGGGGCGTCTTCACGCTCATTCGCCGCCCCCGGCCTCGGGCGCAACTCGGAACGGCGGACACGGCCCCATCTCCCGCAGCCTGCAGGCCCTCAGCCTCGGGAGTGCATGCCATCGTCGCGGCGACGACGGGCCGGAAACAGTTCCGGAGGCCCCGGCGGGCAGCCGACGGCCCGTGGACCACTGAGCATGGGTGGCCTCGGCGCTGCCCCTCCGGGCGGGTGGCACTAACCCAGCTAACGCGTCCAGCTCCGCCGTCGGCCACGGTGCCGGTGCGGCGGTGCAGGGAAGCTCCTACGACGCGCCCCGGCGGGTTAAACGGATGTGGGACCTGAGCCGGCACTCGACTCGGCAGGCTCGACGCCAACATCGAAACGGGACGGTAACAGCGCCGGGACATTCGGCGGCCAAGGCCAACCGAAGCCGACGGCTGGCGGCTCGGTCGTCGGCAGCGGCGCTGACAGCTCGGCGCGGCAGGTGCGGTGCCGCAGCTCCACCAGTGACCGGTCGCCGCGTCGCTCCCGACCCCCGCTTGCCCCCGGCCCCACCGGCGCTGCCCACGACGCCGGCCGACCCGCCAGGGCCCGGCCGCTGGTCATCGCTGCTGTCAGCGGCCCTGGGCGAGCCGGCCGCCGCCCCAGCGCGCACCATCCCGTCTCCACCACGGACGACGGCTCCCGATCCCCGAACCCCGCCCGGGGACGGCTGGGGCGCCGATCCCTACGCCGGGACTCCGGCTACGTCAGTGGGACTCTCGGTGTCGTGGACCCAGCGGCTCTGTGGGCATTCCGCCCTCCAGCCCCTGGCCGCCGTCGCCCAGGGCCGCGACCTTGCTGACCACGCCGGCTCAGGTCATCGATCCGCCGCCCCACCGGTTCCAGGCGGTCTGACCGCCTCTGCCTTCCGTCCCAGCCACCGCTGTCCATGGCGCCGCCGGCATCCCGCTTCCGGAACCCTCGATCGACAGAAGGACGGGGCCCGTCACCCAGTCCCGAGGAGCTCGCTGACATCGGCCTCTGCCCGCCCCCGCGGGCGGTGCCGACCTGGACGACGGCTGGGGCGGTCGCCCCGGCGGCGGAACTGTGCCACAGTCGGCACCACCGCCCGCCCCCTCCTCAGGCGCAGGCTCAGGTGCAGGCCCCCACTTACCGACTGATCCGCTCGGCCCCACCTCGGCCAGCGCCTCCGCCTCCTGCCGGTCCCGCTCGCCCCCCGCCGCGCGGGCCTCCGACAGGCGCCCCAGCCACCAAATCACCGTCTGCGCGCCCTGCGGAAGTTCCGGCGGGCCGCGTCCATCGGCGGCCCCAGTCCTTCCGGGCTCCCTCCTCCCCGTCCCACAGGTATGCCCGGGAATGACAGCGCACCACGCTACCAGCTCGGAGACCACCGCGGATCGGCTGGCCCCCGTCACCTGGGAGGGGACGACGTCGAACCCCTTCAGCGGGCCGCCCCCAGACCCAGCGCCTCGAGCTTGCCGACCGAGGACAGGTCCACCTGGGCGCCGTCGGGCATCGCCGGCTCGCGCCTAGCCGCCGCCATAGCCGCCGCCCGCGCCGCCGCCCAGGAGGCGGCACCGACTCGGCCGACGACGCACAGCGAGGTTGACCCCGACGCCGAGGACGCCGGCGTCGTCGGGCTCAAAGGTCGTCAAACGGATCGCCAGCGCCCAGGTCATCGAAGGTCACCGTGACCCAGGAAGGACGTTGACATGCCGCCGTCTACGAAGGCACCGTCGAGACCTCATCGATGGGTTCGGCGAAGCGGCGGTATCGGCTAAGTCAGCAGCATGGCCTTCCACGTCCTGGCCGCCGACGCGGCGCCGTCAACGCCTCATCGAGGCCTGCGCCATCGAGCAAGGTCCGCTTCTGTGAGACCTGCGGCAACATCGCCGAGGCCCCCAGTGCGCCATCTGCGACCCCCGCGCGACCAGCGCGTCATCTGCGTCGTCGGGCCAGGACGTTGTCATCGAGCGCACCCGCGAGTGCAGGGCTCTACCACGTTATAATTGGCGCCATCGACCCCATCAGCGGCGTCGGCCGACGACCTGCGCGTGCGCCGACTCTTCAACCGTCTGGGGACGGGTCGAGAGGTCATCCTGGCCGACCCCGACGTCGTCAGCCCTCACATGCTGCGCACCAGCATGCCCGTCTCCCGGCTCGCCTCCGGCCTGCCCGTGGGCGCCGACCTGGGTACGCCGATGGGGTCACCCTCAGGCGGGCCTTCGAGGGGCCGACGCCGCGTCGGACTGACCGCCCCGGTCAGGGTGGAAGACCAGGTCCGGCACACTTCGACAAACCAAACGACTGACTCCAGGTCGATTCTGAAGATTCAATCGAAATGTGATCACCAGAAACGTGAAGGCGAAGCCTTCAAGGAGCCGCGAAGTGTGGTGGGGAGGTAGCTGCGGCCGCGTGATGTGCAGGCAACACGGCGCACCGTAGCGCTTGTCCTCAGCCACGTCGTCGTGGGCGCCGCACGGCGACGGCTCCACCCCCGGAAGCCCCTGCCAGGACGCCCGCACCGGCGCGAGCACCTGATGCTGAGACACGCACTGATTCCAGGACCCGAGAGCGCCTTTGATGGCACTGGTCGTCCAGAAGTACGGCGGCTCGTCCGTCAGCGACGTCGACGCGATGGCGCGTCGCCCGCGCATTGTCGCCACCCGCGAGGCCAGTAACACGGTCGTCGTCGTCGTCTCCGCGATGGGGATACGACCGACGAGCTCCTCGACCAGGCCGCCGCCCTGACCACCGACGCCCCTGCCCGCGAGATGGACATCCTGCTGTCCGCCGGTGAGCGCATCTCCCGTGGCCCTGCTCGCCATGGCCTGTCTCCGAGCTCGGCGTCCCGGCGCGCGCCTACACTGGCGCCCAGGCGGCGTCCTCACCGACTCCAAGCACGGCAAGGCTCCATCGTCGGCGTGCTGCCCGAGCGTGTGGCCCGCTCCATCCAGACCGGCTCGGTCGCCATCGTCGCCGGCTTCAGGGGATCAACGAGGTCGAGGACACCACCACCCTGGGGCGCGGCGGTTCGACACGACTGCGGTCGCCCTGGCCGCGGCCCTCAACGCCGACGTCTGCGAGATCTCACCGACGTCGACGGCCCGTCCACCGCCGACCCCGCATCGTCCCCACCGCCAAGCGCATCGAGTCCCTCTCCAGCGAGGAGACCCTGGAGCTGGCCGCTCACGGCGCCAAGATCCTCCACCTGCGCGCCGTGGAGTACGCCCGCCGCTTCGTGGGTGCACGTGCGCTCCTCCTTCTCCGACAAGACCGGGACCTGGATCTACGACGGCCGCCGCGAGGCGCCTTCGTGCCCTCGGTCGTGGCCGCCCAGCTCGACGACGTCGTCGCCGCCGACACCGACAGCGCCCTCGCGCCAGCGCCACCGAGCGCCGCGAGCCCGGCCTCGCGGCCGCGGACGAGGCCGCAGGAGCGCCCCGGCCGCCTCGGCCTCGCCCTCAGACCTGCCGGGCTCGACGACGGGGCCCTCGGCCTCCGTCGTCGACACCGCGCACCGCACTGCCATCGCGGCGCGGCCCAGGCCCGCCCCCGCCCGACCGCCAAGGAGGACCACGTGGAAGCCCCCGTCATCTCCGGAATCGCCCACGACCGCAGCCAGGACAAGATCACGCTCGTGGGCGTGCCCGATGTCCCCGGCGCCGCCGCTCGCATCTTCGCGATCGTGGCCGGCACCGACGCCAACATCGACATGATCGTCCAGGACGTCTCCGCCGAGGGGACCGGCCTGACCAACATCTCCTTCACCTGCTGACGGCGACTCCGCCGCCGCCCGCGAGGCCCTCGAGGCCGCCCGCGAGAGCTGGGCTTCCGAAGCCTGCACTTCAACCCCGACATCGGCATCCTGTCCCTGGTGGGGGCCGGCATGCGCCCAACCCGGGTGTCTCCGCGCGCCTGTTCGGCTCACTGAGCGAGGCCGGGGTCAACATCCACATGATCTCCACCTCCGAGATCCGCATCTCGGTGGTGGTCGACGACGCCGTACTCGACGAGGCCGTGCGCGCCGTCCACTCCGCCTTCGGCCTCGACGCCCAGGCCGCCGAGGCGGTCGTCTACGGAGGGACCGGACGATGAGCAATCCCGTGAACACCTACACCGGAGTGGCCGACGGCGTCTGCGTCGCCGTCGTGGGGGCCACCGGCCAGGTCGGCCGCGTCATGCGCGCCATGCTGGCCGAGCGCGACTTCCCCGCCCGCTCGGTGCGCTTCTTCTCCTCGGCCCGCAGCGCCGGGACCGTCGTGGACTTCCGCGGCGCCCAGGTCGAGGTCGAGGATGTTGCCACCGCGGACCTGAGCGGCATCGACGTCGCCATCTTCTCCGCCGGGGGCGCGGCCTCGCGCGAGCACGCCCCGCGTTTCGCCGCAGCCGGGGCCGTCGTCGTCGACAACTCCTCGGCCTGGCGCAAGGACCCCGAGGTGCCGCTCGTGGTCAGCGAGGTCAACCCGCACGCGCTGCGCGAGCGCCCCAGGGCATCATCGCCAACCCCAACTGCACCACCATGGCGGCCTGCGCGGCCCTCAAGGTGCTGCACGAGGAGGCCGGGCTCATCCGCCTCATCGTCTCCACCTCACCAGGCCGTCTCCGGCTCGGGGCGGGCCGGGTGGCCGAGCTGGCCGGGCAGGTGCGCGCCGTCGTGAACGAGGACATGGAGGGCCTGGCCCTGGACGGGCGGGCCGTCGAGTTCCCCGCGCCGGAGGTCTACGTCGACACCATCGCCTTCAACGCCGTGGCCTGGGCCGGCGGCGACGCCGGTGACGGCTCCGGTGAGACCGACGAGGAGCAGAAGCTGCGCAACGAGTCCCGCAAGATCCTGGGGATCCCGGACCTGCTGGTCTCCGGCACCTGCGTGCGCATCCCGGTGTTCTCCCGGCCACGGGCTCAGCATCAACGCCGAGTTCGAGCGCGAGATCAGCGTCGAGCGCGCCCGCGAGCTGCTGGAGGCGGCGCCCGGCGTCACCACGAGGACGTGCCCAGCCCCTCAAGGGCGCCGGCCGCGACGGCACCTTCGTGGGGCGTCTGCGCGCCGACCAGGCCTTCGCGCCGGGCCACGGCCTGCAGTTCTTCGCCGTGGGGGACAACCTGCGCAAGGGCGCGGCCCTCAACGCCGTCGAGCTGGCCGAGCTGGTCGCCGCTGAGCTGCGGGGCTGACCGGGTCCTTTTCTCGCCGAGCCGGGCACTCTTCGCGTGAGGCGACCGTTCTCGGTCGGGCTGCGCGAGACGTGCCCGGCTCGGTCACTGCGCGGTCAGTGCGACCGCCGATCTTCCCAGGAGCCCGGTGTAGAGTCCCGTCCATCAGAGGAGAGGAGGTGTCCTGTGAGCAGACAAGTGAGTGTCACTCTGCCAACTCATCTGGCGGACGAGTTGGAGCAGCGCGTCGCATCGGGTGCTTACACTCGACCGCAGTGAGGCAGTCACTGATGGACTCCGGGAGCTGTTCGCCCGTGAGGAGGCCGTTGATGCCTGGCTGCGCGGCGATGTGGCGCCGGCGTATGACGAGCTGAGGGCTGATCCCTCGTTGGCCCTGAATGCCTCGCAGGTGCGTGCCCACATCGCGGCCCATCACTCCCGCCGGACCCTCTGAGGCGTGAGGGCGATCTGTGACCCGGCGTGTGGGATACTCTCCGCAGGCGCAGCGTCATCTGACCGATCTCTACGACTGGATCGCACACGAGTCGGGCTTCCCTGATCGCGCCGAGGCCTACGTGACCGCGCTGATGGACCGGTGCGATGCGTTGGCCGACTTCCCAATGGTTGGTCGCGCTCGCGACGACATCCGCCCCGGCCTGCGCACCATCGGGTTTCGCCGACGTGCTGTCATCGCTTTCGCCATCACCGATGAGATGATTGAGATCATCGGCGTCTACTACGGCGGGCGCGACTATGGTCCGCTTCTGCGTGCCGACGATGAATAACTGAGCTTGCAGAATCTGTGTGCGGCGTAGCCCTTTCCGCGCCGAGCCGGGCACTTTTCGCGTAGCCGGACAGAAATTCTGTTGTCCCTCCGCGAGATGCCCGGCTCGGCGCGGTGTCTGCGCGGTCAGTGGGGCCGACGTCGGACCGGGGGAGGCACACCGTCAGCGTCCCAAGCCGCGTTCCTCCAGGAGGCGGTCGATGCGCTCGCTCAGCTCGCTGACCTGCTGCTGCAGGGCTGCCACCTGCGCCTGCGTGGCGGCCTCCTGCTCGGCGTTCTCCTCCTCGACCAGCGAGACGATCCACGAGGCCAGGGTCGCCGTGACGACGCCGGCCACTGCCACCCCACCGATCATGAGCAGCGCTGCGATGAAACGCCCCTGCGTGGAGAGCGGGAAGGTGTCGCCGTAGCCGACAGTGGTGATCGTCGTCAGCGCCCACCACAGGGCCTGGCCGAAGGTCCGGATCGAGGTGCCCGGCTCATGACGCTCCGCATCCAGCACGGCCAGTGCTGAGGTGAAGATGAGCAGGGCGGCGCTGCCGACCGTGTACAGGTGATGCGCCCGCGCAGCGCGGTGCCGGCGCTGCGATGCATGACGCTCACGAGCGTCACCAGGTGCAGGAGCCTGAGCGGCCGCAGGAACGGCAGAACAATGATCGCCAGGTCGGGTAGATGGTGAAGGAACCAGCGGCCCCGGCTCGGCGCCAGGATCAGGCGGACGAAGTAGTCGACGCCGAACAGTGCCCACACGGCGCCGATCACGAGCTCGGCCGTCTCCTTGGCTGCGCGCCTTGCGCGTTGGTGAGTATCTCCCAGGCGTAGACGCCCAGGAAGACGACGGCGGCGCCGGCCAGTAGCCACCCGTGGCTCGCTCCCACACCCGCAGCCGAGTGCCCGGGCTGATTTCAGACGGCATGGACCGATAGTAGACGGCGCTGGGGAGAAGACTGTGTTGCCCTCACCGGTGGGGCATTTCTGCGCGGCCGGGGCCGTCGACGCCGGCATCGTCGTTGCTGGCGTCGGAATCCTCGGTCTCCTGCGCTGGGAGATCGTGAAGGATGAACAGAGGGCTGATGCTCACCAGCACAAGGATAAACAGGATGGAAACGGTGCCGGTGGTGGGAAACGCGCTGTAATCGTTGACGCCGTGGAACCAGACGATGGCAGCCAGGCAGATGATCGTCGCCATCGGGGAGACGGCGGCCAACAGGGTGATGAATACCCCTGCGGTGAACCAGAAGAGCAGGGAGCCCTCACTGGTGGCAGTGTCGGCGTGCTCGACGTGGATGAACTGTGGGTTTGAGGGCCTAAAAAGAACGAGGATGGTGCTGATTCCGACGATCGCCTCAGTGAGTCGTGCGGGGTGGAGGATGTACCTCATCCGGATGCCTGCGAGAGGGTTGAGCGTACGTGCTTTCTGGCGACGAAGGCGAGCGCCGCTCCCAGGAGCAGGCCGGCGGTGAACCACAGAGGCCTGGCGGCGTGTTCGAAGTCCCCGTACGTGCCTCTGTGGGAATGTGCCAGGAGGCTCAGGATCAGCAGGGTCGTTCCTGAAGCCGCCAGGCTGGGCGGATGATTCCATATCGCCAGAGGGAAAATAAACAGGATCGAGGCGAGGATGAGCGGACTCTCAACCTTTGGAAAGATCTGTCAGGCGCGCATCCGAGGGAGGGCGAACATCGAGTTGAGGATGACCGTGAGCGCCACGGCGATGGGTGCACGTAACTGCTGAAAAGAGATTTCATTATTCATGAGTATCCTCTTGGTGTGATGAAGTGTGAGATTCTGTGGATTGGCTCGACGTGATTGGTCGTGGCTTCTGTAGTGGTACATGGTGAGCAGTCCGGCTGTGGCGGAGATGGCGAGAAGAGGATGGGGAGAATGTCGGCCAGGTAGGTACCCGCCGCCTCTGCGTTGTCGAAGGTGTAGTAGCGGATAAGGGTGACGACCAGATAGATCGGGGGAATGAAGGGCGATAGTCCGGCAAATGCAGTCATCGCGAAACCGCAGAGGAATGTGATAATAGACATGCTGGTCTGTCCGGGTGTCGCCCATAAGCGAGAGGGTGAGGTGCTCACGAGTGGTGCGGATGCCAGGAGGCTGGCAAGTACTGCGACCGCGATTCTCCCGAGGAGCTGGTCCGTGATGCTGAGAGTTGAGTGATGCTTGCTCGTGCGGCTGATGGTGGTGCATGTTGCCGCGGCCGATCCGCACATGATTCCAGCCAGGATCCACAGGATGGGAGAGATCTCCGAGAGGGTGCTCCGTCTATGTTCACTGTCTGCTGGCATGATCTCACCCACGAGGGCGGCGACAGTGAATACTGCGCTTGTCGGCCCCTTGTGCTTGCGGGGAATTGTAGGTGACCACCCCTGCGGAGACTATCCAGAAAACAACGGCGGATAATGCGTTGAATGAGTCGATTGAAAATGATGTGGAGTCGGGGTCGAGGCTATGCAGTTCCGTGAGTGCGATGATGGCGAAGGCGCTGAGCGCAACTGCTACCGGCGCCTGCAGTGGTCGGAACGGTTGGATCTCATTCATGTGGCGATGCTGCTCTTCTCAAGGGTTGGGAGGTGCCCGGCGTGTTGCCGGGGTGCGGCGGCACCGTGGCTCGATCTGGGTGGTGCGTCGTCGGGAAGTGTAGTGAAGAAAATTGTCCGTGTCGGCGGTTGGAGTCCGCCGAATAGTGGAATGTGGTGACGTCAGGCCGGTTGCCTGTGCCGGCGCACGAGGGGGCAGGGCCCTGTGGTGTGGCGGCAGGCGTCGTAGGGCCGGTGGGTATCACTCGCACATGGGGTCACTCTCCCTGGTGGGGCGTTCGACGCCGTCGGGGACATTTTCTGTCCGGCCGGGCGTCCGACGCCGTCGGGGACCGGAATCCTGTCCCCGGACGCGCAGGATGCCCCCTCCGGAGCGGCGCGCACCCGGCCAGCGTGGAATGTCCCCGTCCGTCTTGGAGGGCGGGCGGGCGGGCTCAGGCGAGCAGGACCTTCAGGACAGCAGGGGCGGCGAAGCGGCGAGGTTGCGAACCGGTCTCGACGACGTCGAGCACCCCTGATGCTCGGTCAGCTGGGCGACCAGGCTGTTGGCTCTCCCGTACGAGACGCCAAGGGCTGCCTCGACCTTGCGCACCGTGAAGCTCGGATTCGCGACTGCGAAGTCGACGAGGTCAAGGGCGTGAGCGGACCGCAGGCTGGAGACGCGCACCGTCTCCTGAGGCTCTGATGGGCAGCGGCCAGCGCAAGCATCTGATGACGTGTGCTGGTGGCCGCCGCGGCTAATCCCCGGGAGAAAAAGGCGAGGAAGGTGTCCCAGTCGCCGTGGGTGCTGACTCGCAGCAACGCGTCGTAGTACTCGGCGCGACGCTCCTCGAACCACGGCGAGACCGTCAGCGTGGGTTCGCTGAGAACACCTGAGTTCAGGAGGGTGAGCACGATGAGGAACCGCCCAGGCGCCCATTGCCGTCCCGGAAGGGATGAAGGGTCTCGAACTGGTAGTGGGCCATGCCCGCGGCGATGATCGGGTCGATGTCTCCCGCGTGGTCCTGATGCAGCCAGTCGACGAGGGCGCGCATGCCGGCGCGAAGAGGATCCCCGGGCGGTACGGGAACGAACCGGGACGCATGGATCGGGGCCGTGCTGTGCACCGGTGCGGCGGCCGATCATGACCTGAGTGTCGCGCAGGTGACCTGAAGCGGACTCAAGGGGAGTGCCCCGCATGAGCTCGCCCTGTAGGTCCTCGATAAGCGACAGGGTGATGGGACGCCCCTCCTGCGCCCACAGGAAACCGCTGTTGGCCATGCGGACGTAGTTGAGGATTTCCGTCATCTCGGCGGTCGCGGGGGCGTCGTCGTCGGCGGTGAGCACCTCGCGCAGGGGGCGTATGTGCCCTCAGGGCCGACGTCGACTGAGCCTCGCGCCGTAGGGAGGGGGTTCGCAGCAGGTAGGGATTCGGCAGCTGCTGAGCCGTGGCGTCGAGGGCGGCCAGTGCGCGCCCGGCTGCTGCCACCATCCGGTAGGTGCCTCCGCTGATGGATGGCTCATCGGAGCCGAGTGGGGTGGGGATGAAGGCCTTGTGCTGCCAGTTGCCGGTCACCGGGTCGGAGCCGGTGATGTCGACCAGTTCCCCATGGTGTCGTCAACGAACATGCTCACGTCCATGATGTCATCCTAGTGGTGGTTGTATGACATCTAAAAGAGGAAGGATTGCATACAATGTTGGATTGTTGGACATCGCGGATGGGTGTGTCTGGAAACGGGCATGTGTAGGGTGGATGCTGGGCGACCGCTGCCGTGGGGGCGTTCCGCTGTGGACGGGGGCATTCGACGCCGTCGGGACAGAATCCTGTTCCCCGTACGCGCAGGGTGTTCCCTCTGGAGCAGCGCGCACCCGGCTGCGTGGAATGCCCCCGGCCGCGCTGTGCAGGGCTGGGTGAGGGTGGTGGGGGCGCCATTCGTGGAGGGTGTTGTCTGTTGGGGCTGGTCGTGGTCGGCGTCTGCGTCGGGTGTCGATGGTGGGGTCAAGCGGTGGGTGCGTCACTCATGGGAGAAGGGGTCTCTGCCTGACGCTGGTCGTGACCGGGGGCCGCGTCCTGATGTGGTTGGTGAGTCGGTTTCGGCTCAGGTTCCGAGAGCGGTGCGTCGGCTGTCTCCTCCTGCTCGGGTGGGTGCGCACCAGTTGGGCGGCCCGCCAGACCTCGTCGAGCCGGGCCTCGACTTGGGAGCGGGCGTCGTCGAGCCGCGAGGACTTCACCGTCAGGCTGAGCCGTGGGATGAGAACTGGCCTGCCCGGCTCGGCGCCTCCTGCAGGGTGGGGCGTAGACGGCTCGGACTGTCACGCGACCCCGACGGGCGGGAGCCTCCTGGATGCTGAGGTTGCCACGGCTGGAAGGCAGGGGGAGGGTGAACGCGGCCAGATTCGCGACCGCCATGCCCTGCGGCGTCATGCGTACCGCGCTTGCCCGCCGGCGTACGGCGGCATACACCAGTGCCACGAAGAGCGCGATGATCAGAAGGGACACGCCCCAGGTGGCCTCCTCGACCAGTTCTTGGGTGGATTCGCTGTAGATCAGGGCATGTGGGATGGTTATCGCGAGGAACGGGGAGGCCACCAGCAGCATGCCCGCGAGCATCGCCCACAGCATGCCCACGGCGCGGCTGTTGGGGTCCTGAGAGACGTGGAGGAACCGCACTGACGCGATATCGCGATGAGTCACTGTCGCGTCCTTGGTGAGCCAGCGGTCCTCGCCCTTGAAAGCGGAGGTCGCACCGAAGATGATGGCCGTCAGCACGAAGCTGTAGATGGTCGGTATCACCCTACCAGCAGTCGCGGCATTGGCTACCGATTCGTTGTCCTCCCGGATAGGCGACGGCTTCGTCCAGGGCGCCCAGGGCGAAAGGCGGCTCAGGACCAGTATGAACGGGTAGAGGAGCGCAATGCCGACGGCGGCCAGGGTGCCCAGGTATCCAAGTGCCTTGATGCCGGTGGTGGGGCGGGTGCGGATGTAGATCGCCACGGGTCACCCTCCTGAAAACTGATAGCAGGTCAGTTGCAGCATAGTTGGATTGGCGGGGGCGTTCGACGCCGTCGGGGACATTTCTGTGCGGGCGGGGCGTTCGACGCCGTCGGGGACAGCAATCCTGTCCCCGGACGCGCAGGATGTCTCCGCCCGGGGCAGCGCGCACCCGGCTGCGTGGAATGTCCCCGGTCGTAAGGGGCGGAGGTCGAATGGCATCGGCAGAAGGGGTGCTGCATCGGCCGGAGGTGATGGCGCAGGGCGGTACTGGTAGGTGGCGGCGGCGCAGGCAGCAGGTCGGGCGGCCCCGTCACGAGGATTCGCCGGCCTCAGGAATAGGTTGGGCCCCGGCAGTGTTGGCCGCAGTGGAACCCATCTGTCTCCACAGTCTTGAAAGGAACACTCATGGCCACCAAGAACATCACCGGCCCCGAGTTCAAGGACACCATCCACGGCGAGGGCATCACCATCGTCGACTTCTGGGCCTCCTGGTGCGGCCCGTGCATGCGCTTCGCCCCCATCTACGAGAAGGCCTCCGAGGCCAACCCGGACATCACCTTCGCCAAGGTCGACACCGAGGCCGAGCAGGACCTCGCCGGGGCCCTGGGCATCTCCTCGATCCCCACGCTCATGGTCTTCCGCGACAACGTGCTGGTCTACCGCGAGGCCGGCGCCCTGCCCGCCCCCGCGCTGGACTCCCTCATCACGCAGGTGCGCGAGCTCGACATGGACGAGCTCAAGGCCAAGATCGCCGCGGAGGAAGCCGCCTCCGGCACTCAGGCCTGACCCGCCACCCACCGCGGGGCCGTCCTCTCGGTGCCCTGCAGCCGTCCGACGTCGCCCGGAAACCCGCCGTTTCTGGGCGACGTCGTCGTCTGTTACCCGGCTCGCCCACCCAAGGGCAGAACATTACGTTTTGATATCCCTATGATGGCCCGCGTGAAGTTGGAGTCCCACGTCAGCCACGCTGTCAGAGCCCGATGGGCGGTCCCCGTCGGTGCCTCGGGCCGCGACGCGTTGGTGCGCCACCTCGTCTATGCCTTCCTGCGTTCTGACCCCGAGGGGCCACGGACTGGATCGACTCGACGGTCCCCACCGACCCCGACGAGCTGCGCACCATGCTCGACTTCCTCCTCACTGCCCGCCCCGGCCCCCTGCCCGAGGACATTGCCGCCGACCTCGACACCCTCCTGGAGGCTGAGGGCCGCCGAGCGCGGCATGGTCGATGCCACCGGATCCCGCCCTGGCCATCACCGACCACGTTCCCCGGCCTGCTGGGCCGCAACGTGGCCTTCTGGCGCGGCGACCTCACCCGCCTGCGCGCCGGCGCCGTCCTCAACGCCGCGAACTCTGGGATGCTCGGCTGCTTCGCCCCCGGGCACCGCTGCATCGACAACATCATCCACGCCGTCGCCGGGCCGGCCCTGCGCGCCGAGTGCGCCCGCTACATGACCTGGGCGGAGACCTTCGACCCCACCCGTCGCCAGGGCGGGGAGCCCGCCGGCCGGGCCGTCTTCACCGGCGGCTACCACCTGCCGGCCCAGCACGTCATCCACTCGGTGGGGCCCGTCATCGAGGACGGGCGCAAACCGACCCTGCATGACCGGCGCCTGCTGTCCTCGTGCTACACGAGCGTCCTCAACGTCGCGCACGCCGCGGGGCTGGGCAGCGTCGGCCTGTGCTCGCTGTCCACGGGCGTCTTCGGCTACCCCAAGCGGCAGGCCGCGCTGGTGACCCTGGAGACGATCGGCCGCTGGCTGGCGGCCCACCCCGACTCCCGGATGCGCATCGTCATCAGCCTCAGCGCCGACGTCGACGTCGCCGCCTACGAGGCCGCCCTCGCCCCGCCGCCCTGGCGGCCGTAGAGTGGGGTCCGCCGTGCCCGCCGTCCGCAGTGCGCCTGAGGCGGCGCACTGCACGAGTCGGGCTCCACTGGCCGACAGGTGGGTGTACTCACGCGGTGCGGGGGTTCGTGCAGTACGCACAACCCCTGGCCAGTAGGGTCCCCAACCTCGTGCAGTGTGGGCGGTTATGGGCTCCGACGTCGGACCAGATCCACGGAGGGTGGTCAGCTCGCCTGGGCCTGGGCGGCGGCGCGGGCGGCCGCCGGGGCCGCAGACGCGATCGCCTCCAGCTCCGCCTCGCCGTGCGCGGCCGAGACGAACCAGGCCTCGAAGACCGACGGCGGCAGGCTCACCCCCGCCTCGAGGAAGGCGTGGAAGAAGGGCCCGTAGCGCCAGGTCTCCTGGGCGCGGGCGGCCTCGTAGTCGCTCACGCCCTGCTCGGCGGCCCGCTGCCCGAACATGAAGGAGAACAGCAGGCCCGCCCGCTGCACGCGGTGGGGCACGCCCTGCTCGTTCAGGGCCGCCGAGACCACCTCGCCGATGGTCCGGGCATGCTCGGCCACCGAGGCGTAGACGGCGTCGTCGGCCAGCTGGAGCGTGGCCAGGCCGGCCGCCGTGGCCAGCGGGTTCCCCGAGCGTGCCCGCCTGGTAGACGGAGGGCCGTCCGGCGCCAGCAGGTCCATGACCTCCGTCCGCCCGCCGACGGCGGCCAGCGCATCCCGCCGCCCACGACCTTCGAAGGTCACCAGGTCCGGCACCCAGGTGGCGCGCTCGCGCCAGTCGGCACCCGGCCAGGAGGGGTACCGGCGCCGGCGAGCTCAGAAGCAGCGGCGCCGGCGGTGGCGAACCGGCAGGGTCCGAGGTCCAGCCATCGAGGGCCTCCAGGCCCCACCAGCCGGCCGGGCCCACGCGGAAGCCGGTGAGAACCTCATCGAGGATCGCGAGCGCGCCGTGCTCGGCGGTGATACGGCGGATCGCGGCGTTGAAGCCGGGCGCGCGGCAGCTGATCCCCATGTTGGCCGGGCGCTCCTCGGTGATGACCGCGGCGATCTCGCCGCCGCGCTCAGCGAAGCAGGCCTCAGGGCGGCGACGTCGTTGTAGGGCAGGACGATCGTCTGGGCGGCCACCGCCGCGGGCACGCCGGCGCTGCCCGGCAGACCGCCGGTGGCAGGCCGAGCCGGCCGCCGCGAGCAGGCCGTCACTGTGCCCGTGGTAGCAGCCGGCGAACTTCACCACCAGGTCGCGGCCCGTAGCGCCGCGGGACCAGGCGCACGGCCGTCATCGTCGCCTCGGTGCCGGTGGACACGAAGCGCACCTTCTGCGCGGCCGGCACCCGGCGGCGCACCTCCTCGGCCAGGAGCGTCTCTGTGGCGGTGGGGGCGCCGAAGGACAGGGCTGCGGGCGGCGGCCGCCTGGACCGCGGCGACGACCTCCCGGGTGGGCGTGGCCCAGGAGTGCCAGGGCCCCATGAGCCCACCAGGTCCACATAGCTGCGGCCCTCGGCGTCGGTGACGTGGGCACCGCTCGCCGAGGCGATGAACCGCGGCGTGCCACCCACCGAGCCGAAGGCGCGCACGGGGAGTCGACGCCCCGGGGATGACGGCGCGAGCCGCCTCGAACAGGGAGGTGTTGGTGGAGGCGGTGGCGCTGGAGGGCCGGCCGGCGGGCTGCGGTTGCTGAGTCACGATGATCCTGTCGATGAACTGGTCAGGGGCCGGTTCGGGAGGTGACCTCGCGCCGGCCGGAACTGATTCCCAACCTACCGGAACGATCCTGCCCTCCGTGGCTCTTGTATCAGTGCAGGGGCCGGGTTCTCCGGCGATCTCCCGGGCCCAGTAGGGTCAGGACCATGTCGGCGCCCGCCCGCACGATGCCCAGCACCGACTCGGCGATGACGCGCTCGCGGTCGATCCACCCGCGCTGCGCGGCCGCCTCCACCATCGCGTACTCGCCGCTGACCTGGTAAGCGGCCACCGGCACCGGTGAGGCGGCGGCGACGTCGGCCAGCACGTCCAGGTAAGGGGCCGGCCGGCTTGACCATAACGATGTCCGCCCCTCGGCGACGTCGAGCATCACCTCGCGCATGCCCTCGCGGCGGTTGGCCGGATCCTGCTGGTAGGCGCGCCGGTCCCCGGTGAGCGTGGAGCCCGGCCTCCCGGAACGGCCCGAAGTAGGCCGAGGCGTACTTCGCCGAGTAGAGCCAGGATCGAGACGTCGTCGTGGCCGGTGGCGTCAGGGCGGCGCGGATCGCGGCGACCTGCCCGTCCATCATCCCCGAGGGTGAGACCATGTGCGCCCCCGCCTCCGCCTGGGAGACGGCCATGGCCTGGTAGGTGGCCAGGGTGGCGTCGTTGTCGACCTCGCCGGCGCGCGGGCCGTCGGGGCGGATGAGGCCGCAGTGGCCGTGGCTGGTGAACTCGTCCAGGCAGGGTGTCCGCGCACACACGACCTCGTCCCCCGACCTCCGCGCGCACGGCCGCGATCCCGCGGTTGAGGATGCCGTCCTCGGCCCAGGCCGCGGTGCCGGCCTCGTCCCGGGTGGCGGGAACGCCGAACAGGTCGATGGCGCCGATGCCTGCCTCGGCGCAGGCGGCGGCCTCGCGACGCAGTGAGTCCAGCGTGTGCTGGACGACGCCCGGCATCGCCTCCACGGGGCGGGGGGTGTCGATGTCCTCTCGCACGAACACCGGCAGGATGAGGGCGGATGGGTCCACGACGTGCTCGCGCGCCAGGCGCCGCATCGCCGGGGTAGTGCGCAGGCGCCGGGGGCGGACCGTGGGGGCCTGTGGGTCGGGGACGGAGCGGCGCGACAGGAAGTCGGCGGCCGGTCGGAGGGCGTCGGTCATGAGGTGCTCCTGGTGGTTGTTGGTCCGCCGCCTCGCAGGCCGTCCACAGTGTTGGAATGACTGGAACCAGGCGGATCAGGTGGGTTTGTGCGGGGGACGCTCGTGTTGGGTTCAGAGGCTGCGGGGTGGTTTTGTGTCACGGTTGGCGACTTTTGAGTGTGCCGAGCGGGGTGGCGGCTGCTGAACTCATCGGGTATCCGGCTCTGACCTGGGCGAATACCTGAGAGGTAGGTGCGCTGGGGGCAGTGGCGGCGATGAAAAAGTCGCCAATCGTGACACTTTCGCCGGTGCGAGGCCATCACGGTGGCTCCTGAGGGAGGGTGGGGCCCGCGGTGGCCCGGATGGCGTCGATGGTGGCCTGGAGGACCCCCTCGGGCGTGGGGGAGGGGCGACGGCAGCAACCGTCAGACCGAGTTTGCGGGTGGCCGCCGCCGTGGTGGCGCCAATGGCCACCAGCCCGGTTCTTTGCGGTGGCGGGCCGAGCAGCTCAGGACGGCCCGCGTCGTGGACGGGGCGGTGAGCACGACCGCGTCCACACCGCCAGTGGCCCACCTGTGCTCCAGGTCCGGGGGCAGGGTTGCAGGCGTCGGCCGTGACGGTCGTGAGCGGCCACCTGCTCCACCTCCCAGCCCGCTCGACGCAGGCCGTCCGCCAGTGCCGGGTCGGCCAGAGCCGAGGCCGGCAGCAGCACGCGCCGTGCCGCCTCCGGAGCAGTTCGAAGCCGAGCGGGAGAGATCGTCGGAGGCATGAGCCCTCAGCTGGAGTCATGCGGGCGGTGACACCCCGGGAAGGCCTCGAGGGCCGTCTTCGATTCCGGGATCCGTGCTGGGGCGTGGGGTGGCGGAGTGCCGTGGTGGGTGTTGGGAATGTCGGGTTCCTGGTAGGGCGCGTGGTCTCCGGTTGCTGGGCTTCCGGCGAACGCGGGCTCCTTCAGGAGGGCGGCGGCCGATCCTCAGGCCACCAGGTCAGGGGGCGGTCCCGGTGAACTTGGTCCACGCACGTGCTGTCGCCGGACCGACGACAGCCACCCGCATCGGCGGGATGCTTGAGCGTGGTTGGTGCTGTCCCGGTGGGGTGATTGGGGTGTGGGGAGGCACGGAGCCGTCGTGGGGGCGGAGTACCGGGTTCCTGGTGGAGCCCGTGCCTCCAGATCGCCGAACCGAATCCGGCTTCCGCAAGCAGGTACGGCGCCAGCGCCTCAACCGTCCGGGCTGAGGTGAGCACCCAGCCAGGCCGCCTTGCCCGCCGCGATCCTGTGCGCAGTCGCCTCCAGCGCCGCCGCCTCACCCGGAACCGTCCGTGTCACGGCGGCGCGCAGCGCGAGCCCCCGGCCCGCTCCAGCGCCGAGGCGATGCGGTCGCGCTCCTCGAGGCGCGGCAGGAGAACCACCCGCCCCGACAGCGGTGCTCCGCCGCCTTCCGGGGCAGGCCCGGCACGCCCCGGCCGAGTCAGTGCGTGGTGGACTGCGCCATGGCCTCCAGTCCCGCCGGGAGCTTGTTGGCGTACAGGTCGACGATCTGGTCGGCGCCGTCCTCCAGCAGGACCTCAGCCGCCCTGACCCCCAGTGCCTCGGCCGCCCGAACCGCCGCCGTGTCCCCGGGGCCCCTGGCACCCCAGAGGCCTCGGGCAGCTCAGTGCTCAGCTCGCAGCCGACCTCCTGGCCGCCATCAGGTGAGGTGACCACTGCTCGCAGCACGAGCACCCGCGAGCGGCGGCACGAGGCCGCTGAATCGTGCGGTCCTACCTCAGAGACCCCGACTGGCCGCGGATCGCCGTTCGCGGCCCCAGCCCTGCCTGCGCCCCGGTCACGGCGGTGCTCATCGTCGCGGAAGCCCCTCGTTCCAGCCGGTTCCGTGTTCGGCGTGCTCCCCCGCGGCTCCTGACCGCCGCCCGCAGGTGCGCCCAGGCCCCCACCGGCGCCGCGCAGCCCGCCCCGAGCCGGGCCATGAGCGCCCGCTCGGCCGTCACCGCCAGGCGCGTGGGCTCATCGTCGAGCACTGCCACCGCCCGGGCCAGCTCCGCAGAGTCCTCGCCCGGCTCGCGCCTCCACGGCGAGGGGCCCCTGGGCCGGAGCAGGCAGCATCGTCTCCAGGTCCAGGGACCTCGCTCGCACAGTGCTCAGGGCCCAGACGCCGCAGCCCCGACAGGGCCAGGACCACCGCGTCAGGTCGCGGCGGCATCGGCCCCGGCTCGGTGCCACCGGCTCATCGGTCTCGACGCCGACCGCCTCCAGCCCTCGCACCCGCGCCGGGCGCGTGGGCACGTTGCCGCGCAGGTCCACCACCTCCAGGTCAGGGGCGGGCCGCCAGCAGCTGGGCGGCCCGGCGCGGCGAGCCGGTGCCCACGCAGGGCCCCCTCGGGCAGGTCGGCCGGGGTCAGGCCGTCGCGGGCGCACAGGGGCGTCGCGCGGGTCCTCGCGCGCGGCACGCAGATGACCTCCAGACCCTCGACCGGCTGCGTGGGCGGGTCGTGAAGGAGTGGACCACCAGGTCCACCTCGCCATCCAGGAGCGCGTGACGCAGCCGGGCCGCGAAGACCCCCACCCCACCGAGCTGCCGTAGGGGCGTGCGGTCGCCGTCGCCGTCCGTACGCACGGTGACCAGGTCGATGCCCAGGCCGCCGGAACCCTCGCTGGCCTTGCCGGCCGCGGCGGCCGCACCGCCCCGCCGGCCGCCATCAGTGCTTCCGCGACCTGCCCGGACTGGGTCAGCGCCAGGCGCGAGCCGCGCGTGCCCAGCCGAAGCCGCCGCCAGGAGCCCGTCCCCGTCGTGGTCATGCATCCCCTCCTCGTGCGCAGTTCTCAATCGTCGCGTTCGTACCGTAGGGCTCGCCTTCGTACCTGGAAGTACGAACTCGCGACCTAATATAGAACGCGCCGCCCGCCCCGTCCTGGCGCGGCGCTTCACCCGATCATCGGAACCACCAGGCGCCCGCCGCGGCGCGGCGCGTGCTCGACGACAGCCGCGATCCCGGTCCCGGGCCACCCACGCCCCGGTGACCTCCGGTCCCGTCACCGGCGCCAGCTCGCTCCTCCAGGGCCTCGTGCGCGCTCGGTAGGCGGGCGTCACCGGCGGCAGCGTCCCGTCCCAGCGCACCAGCATGTGGTCGATGACCGCCTCGGCTGATCCTCACCCCGGTCAGGGCCGCGACGTCATCGAGCGCCACCTGCAGATCCACCTGCGGGCGCGGCTGCCCGGGCCGACCGTGGGACAGGCGCAGCGTGGACGTCCGGGCCGTGCAGCGCCCGCAGCTCGGCACCGACCCACGGCCACTTTGGCACTCAGGTGCGACAGGGCCTGGCCCGCGGGCAGATCCGTCAGGCTTGCAGACCCCCCATCGGGATCCGTCCCATGAGAGTCCGGCACAGAGGCCCCGGTGCCGGTCGACGACGACGCGGCGGCAGGGTCATCGGCCGGGCCGGTGAGGCCGTCCGGGCCGGTGGGCGCACAAAGCGGCCCCAGGCCCACTGGCTCGCCACTGAGCTCCGGAGCCCGGGCCACCAGCGTGAAGCGGGCGATCGGCGCCCCCACCGGCACGGTCAGCTCCGTCGCGCTCGCAGGCAGGCCGGGAATCCCCCGCAGCAGCCGCAGCGCGGCCCCCGCCGAGCAGGCCAGGATGACCCGGTCGGTGGCCCGACCTCCTGCGCCCCGTCGGGCACCGGCTCGTCCGACGGCGTCGCACCCCAGCGCGTCGGGGCGATCCCCACCCGCCAGGGCGGCCCGGCGCCTGTCCCGCCCGCGCGCTCCTGGCCGCTGCCGGGCCGCAGCCACTGGGCGCCGGTGCGGGTGCGCACCTCCCGCCGCCGGCCTCGATGGCCTCGCGCAGCGCGTCGGTGAGCCGGAACAGTCCGCCCTCGACGGCCGCGTCCACGCTCCGGCCGCCCGCCCCGTCCTGGCGGGCCCGACGCCGCTCCAGCACCGCCGCCACAGCGGCACTGAGCGACCCCAGCTCCGCCGTGGCCCGCCGCAGCCCGGGCGGCGACGACATCGGCCGCCAGATCCGCCGGGTCGGCCGAGTGGATGCCCGCGACGATGGGCCGCACGAGGCGCTCCAGGACTCCGGCCCCCATCCGCGAAGTCACGAAGGAGGCCAGGTCGGCCGGATCCCCGGGGCCGGTGCCCACTGCACCGGGCAGGTCGGCGTCCTGCGCGGCCCGGCGCGCCGGCCTCCTGCCCCGATGATGGCGACGACGTCGGGGGCCATTGGGTTTGCCGGGATCCCCAGGTAGGCGTGGTCGGAAACCGGTGCAGCCCCCACTGGGACGGCCCTGCGCCGGCGCCCGGTGCGAGGGTGGTAGGAAGAGCCGGGGGCCCGACGTGCGGGGCGGCGGTGCGCAGCCCAGCTCGGCGAGCATGGAGGTGGACGCCTGGCCGCGCGACGCAAGCCCTCAGCCCCAGGGTCCATCCGCGCCCACCGATCCTCCCGGCGGCGACGAGCCCACCGGTGTAGCCGCGCGCCTCAATGAGCAGCGGCCGCAGTCGGCGCGCACCAGGTCCCCAGGCGGCCGTCAGACCCGCGATCCCACCGCCGATGACGAGCGCGTCCCACCGTCGCTCCTCGACGGCCTCCCGCTCATGCCTCCCACCCGGCCAGGGCCACGGACTCCCAGTCGGCCGAGCCGTGCACCCGCGCCACGATCCGGGTGAGGACGTCCGCGATCGGGCCGGGAGGCACCCCGTGCCCCAGGTTGACCACGTGCCCCGGCGCCGCGCCCGGCGGCCAGCACCGCGTCGACCTCCTCGGCCACCAGCGACCACGGCGCCGCCAGCGCGCCGGGTCGAGTTGCCCTGGACCGGGCAGGCCCCCGCCTGCGGGTCGGCCCCGGCCAGCGCCTCAATCGCCTCACCCAGCTCGATGCGCTCGTCCACGCCGACGGCGTCAGCCCCCGCCTGCCGCATGAGCCCCAGCAGCCGGGCGGTCCCGGTCCCGAAGTGGATGAGCGGCGCCGCCTCACCGGTGGTGGGGAGACGGCCCTGACGGGCGACATCCAGCGCGAGCGCCGAGTGAGGCCACGCGCTCGCGGTAGGCGTGCGGGGACAGCAAGCCCGCCCAGGAGTCGAAGGCTGGGCCGCAGCCGCCCCGGCACGCACCTGGGTGGCGATGAACTCGCCGGTGAGGCGTGCGCCAAGTCATGAGCCGGTCCCAGAGGTCGGGGTCGGCGCGCATGAGCGTGCGCGCCGCCAGGTGGTCGCGACTGGGTCGGCCCTCCACCAGGTGAGCCGCCAGCGTGAAGGGCGCCCCGCCGAAGGCGGCACCGGCGTCCACCCGCCGACCCGGCACTGTGCTCCAGCCCGCGCGCGCCCGCTCGCTCAGCCCTCGCGCACGCCCCGGCGCCTGCGGACTGCCCAGCTCGACGACGACGCGCCGCACCGCCTCCTCGATCGCCCCGACCCCCTCGGTGTCGGGGCCCGTCACTCGAAGCGGCGGGCCACCAGCTCGCTCACCTCGCGGCCGCTGCGCACCGGGGCGTCGAGGACCGGCCCGACGCCCTCCTCGATCCGCACTCCGACGCCCGCCAGGCTGCAGTGGCACCATGATGTCGGAGAAGAAGACGTGGCGTCGACGCCGTGGCGCCGCACCGGCTGCAGCGTCACCTCCGCCGCCAGCGCAGGATCCAGGCAGGCATCCAGCATCGGCACGCCGGCGCGCGCCCGCAGCGCGCGGTACTCGGCAGCGACCGTCCCGCCTGGCGCATGAACCACACCGGTGTGCGCGCGGGCCTCCGTCCCGCCAGCGCCTCCAGGAGCGCCGGCGACGGAGCCGGTCCCGTCGTGGTCCCGGCAGGCCCCGCCGCTTCGGCAGCCCTCGCCGCCAGCTCGCAAGTCATTGAATCATTGTGTGAACTGCCGGTGACGAAATCGCTGTTATCGGGCGAAGAATGCTGACGCCGCGTGCTTTCCCTGCGATAAGGGAACTGAATGCGAGACATATCCGACTGCCTCCTGTCAGCAGTGGTCAGAGGGGGTTTATTGCGCGTGATGATGCGGCGTTCCAGACGTCCGTCGGGTCCTGACAGGGTGTCAGAAATATGGTGATGACGCATTGTCATGATGTCGGGTGTGTGTCGCCACGCCGCTATTGTGCCCGCTCCCCACGGTGATGTTTCAATAGCCCACGTTGTGACTACTCATCTTCTCTCCGCAGACCATCGACTGCCGGGCCTCGACGTCGTTGCCCGGCTCGGCGCAGTCGCCCCGGGCTGGGACCGGACCTCCTGGAGGCGGTCCCGCGCTGCGCGGGTCCTGGTGCTGTCCACGTGCAACCGCCTGACCCTCCTCGTCGACGCCGACTCCTGGGCGGACACCGGCTGTCCGGCGGCCCCTGCACCGGACCTCTCTCCGGCTGACGCGAGCCGGTCCACCGCGGCGTCAGACCTGGGCAGACCATCACCGCCTTCCTGGCCGAGCGCGCCGGGCTCCCCGAGCGGCCTCCCTAGTGACCCCACCTGGTCAGGGGCGGCCGCCCGCCGGAGATGCTCGCCATCGCCGCGGGCCTGAGGGTCGATGGTGGTCGGTGAGGCCCAGATCGTCGGCCGGGTCCGGCGCGCCGCCGAGACCGCCGCCGCCGAGGGCACGCTCAGCCCCGAGCTCGTGCGGGTCGTCGAGCGCGCCTCGGCCACCGCCCGCCGGGTGGCCCACGAGACCGAGCTGTCCGGTCAGGGGCGCAGCGTCGTCGCCGTCGGCGTGGATCAGACCTCCCGGCCACCTGCCGCCGCTGGAGGACTGTCGCGCCCTCATCGTCGGCACCGGCTCCTACGCCGGCGCCACCGTCGCCGACCTGCGCGCCCGAGGCCTGAGCGACATCGCCGTCTACTCCGCCTCCAACCGCGCCGGGGCCTTCGCCGCCGGCCACGGCCTGCGCGCCGTCCCCACCGGCGCCCTGAGCCGGGCCATGAGCCGTGCCGACCTCGTGGTCACCTGCCGCGGCACCGGCGGGCGATCCTCACCGCCGACATCGTCGCCCCCGTCGCCGCCGAGCGAGCCGGCTCGGCCAGGGGGAGCGGCCAGCCGCTCGTCATCCTCGACCTGGCCCTGACCCGCGACGTCGATGGGGCCGTCGGCGCCCCTACCCGCGTCGTCCACCTCGACCTGGCCCGCGTGCGCGACTGCCGTTCCTGACGCCGAGGCCCGGCAGGTGACCGCCGCCCGCGCCATCGTCGATGCCGGGGCCGCCGACTTCGAACGCACCCTGGCCGGCCGGGCCATGGACCCCCTCATCACCGCCCTGCGCGCCCAGGGTGGGTCGCGTCGTCGCCGAGGAGGCCGCCCGCCTGCGCCCCAGCCCGCCCGCCGACTCGCCCTGGCCGTCCCCGCCGTCGACGGGCGCGCCGGAACCGGCGTCAGCGGTGTCAACAGCGCCGACGCCGCCGCGAGGCCTGCCCCACCATCACCTCGCTGCCGAGCCCGACTTCCGAGGCCGCCGGTGAGATCGACGGCGAGCCCATGGTGCCCCTGGCGCAGGCCGAGCAGGCCCTGCACCACCTGGCGCCCGCCTCCTCCACCCAGCCCACCGTCATGGCCGCGCCGCGCCACGGGAGGGCCGCGAGAGGCCTACCGTCGAGCCCTCGAGCTCGTCTGGGGCCTGGAAAGCACAGGAGAGAACCATGACTGACACCGCCGCGCCCGTGCCCGTGCCACCCAGGAGGCTCCCGCGCCTGGACGCCCGCCCGGATGCCCTTCCGGGCGCCGACCTCGCCGGGCCCCCAGCCACTGTCCCGGCCCTCGACCCGCTGGCCCCCTACGACGCCATCCTCCTGCAGTCCTACGGCGGGCCCCGCCGCCCCGAGACGTCCTGCCCTTCATGCGCAACGCCACCGCCGGCCGCGGCGTGCCCGACTCTCGCCTCGTGAGGTCTCCGGCCACTACCAGAGCGTCGGCGGCGCCTCCCCGATCAACGCGTGCAACGCCGAGCTGCGCGACGCCTCCAGGCCCGCCTGGCCGAGCGCGGCTCGACGCTGCCGATCATCGTCGGCAACCGCAACTGGCACCCTTCGTCAGCCAGGCCCTGCGCGAGCTTGCCGACGCCGGGGCCCGCCGCGTCCTGGCCCTGCCCACCGCGGCCTTCGGCTCCTACTCCGGGTGCCGCCAGTACCGCGAGGACCTGGCGGCGCCGTCGCTCTGCTCGCCGACGGCGCGGACGGCTCCACCGGTGAGGATTCGAGGCCGACGCCGCCGCCCGGGTCGGCGGGGACGGTGGTGGTCCCGTGGAGCTCACCGTGGACAAGACGCGCCCCTACACAACACTCCCCGGCCTGCTGCAGGCCGGCATTGACGCCATCGTCCGGGGCCTACGGCGCCCTGGCCGAGCAGGGAGTGGCGGCCGAGGTGCGCGCCTCGTGCTCGTCACCCACTCCATCCCCCTGGGTATGAGGCCGGTTCCGCCCCGGGGGATGGCGCTGAGAGCGCACCCGGCGCCTCGGCGCTTCTGACGCGCACGACCCGACCGGCGCCGGGCGGCGAGAGCCAGGGCGTGGCCGCCGACCTGTCCACGGAGGTCTCCTACGTCGCCCAGCACGAGGCTCTGGCCGCCGTCCTCGTGCCCGAGGTCGCCTGTCGTCTCGGCCTGGAGACGGTCGAGGCCGACCTCGTCTACTGCTCGCGCTCCGGCCCGCCGCAGGCCCGCTGGCTCGAACCGGACGTCAACGACCACCTCGAGGCCCTGGCCGCCGGGCACCTGACCGACGGCCACCCCGTGGAGCGACCCGGGGGCGTCGTCGTGGCCCCCTTCGGCTTCATCTCCGACCACATGGAGGTCGTCTTCGACCTCGACACCGAGGCCGCCCAGACCGCCCGCGACCTGGGGATGCCGTATGCGCGCCGCCGCCGTCGGCACCCACCCGGCCTTCATCGACTCCCTCGTCGACATCCTCTTCGAGCGGGCCGCCGCCGCCGCAGCGAGGACGTCCGGCCCGACTCGACCACCGGCGTCGGCCCGTTCCACAGGTCTGCCCGGACTCGTGCTGCCGGAACAGGGCCAGCCACCCCAGCCGGCCCGCTCACCACGGGACCGACGGCGACGGCTCTCGATAGTCCCCATCCCAGTAGCTCCGACAAGAACCAGGAGAGAGAATGAGCACCGACACCCACGGCCAGCACGGACGTCCCGGTGGTCACCCCGGTGAGGTGGCCTGCACCGCTTCGAGGACGAGGAGCGCCGCCCCCACCGCGACCCGCGCGACGCCACCGACGTCGACCTGGAGGCCATCAACAACCAGTACCACTACACCCTTTATGCCGTCTTCCGCCTGGCCCGCCCGCTGCCCGCCTCCCAGCCCGAGCGCGAGCAGCTCCTGGGGGAGAGCGCCAACTTCGTCGAGGCCGGCGGCGTGACGACGCGCGGCTGGTACGACGTCGGGGGCCTGCGCCGACGCCGACCTGCTCGTGGTGGCTCGACGACGACCCGAGGTCCTGCAGGACGCCTACCACCGCCTGCGCGGCAGTGCGCTGGGCCGCTATCTGGAGCCGGTGTGGTCCTGCATGGGGCTGCACACGCCCGCCGAGTTCAATCCCCGCCACGTGCCGGCCTGCCTGGCCGGGGTGGCGCCGCGCGACTGGGTCATGGTCTATCCCTTCGTGCGCTCCTACGAGTGGTACCTGCTCGAGGCCGAGGGCGCTCGCGCATGATGTGCCAGCACGGGCGCACGGCTTCTCAAGTACCCCGACGTCAGGGCTCGACCCCTGTCCACCTTCGGCCTGAGCGACTACGAGTGGATCGCTTGGCTTCGAGGCCGACAGCCTCGACTCAGCTCGAGGGTCCTGCACCACCAGCGCTACACGGAGGCGCATGCATGCGCGTGGACACGCCCTTCCACCCGGGCGCCGCGTCAGCCCGCGGAGTGGGCCCAGCGCCAGCCCTGGGCCTGACTCCCTGCCCGCGGGGACATTCGACGCCGTCGGGGACACTCTCTTCCGGCCGGGGACGTCCCGCGCGTCCGGGGACAGAATCCTGTCCCCGGACGCGCAAACAGCACCCGCCGGCGCGAGATGTCCCCGGCCGTGAGGGTGGGCGACGACGCATCTGCAGGCGCTGTTGGTGAAGGTCGAAGCGGGAGAGGGCGGCCATCTATGTGGTGCAAGCCAGTGAAGAAATCGAATTCGCCATATTAATCAGGTTGCTTTCGATCGGGGTTTCAAGGACATAGCCTTGGATGGTGATTGAGATGAACTGCCCTTGCCCGCACTGGTAAACAAGTTCTGCGTTGGCGGAATCCGTGGAATTCACGAGTCCATGACCTTGTGGAGCGGACTGCAGGACAACTGGTTTCGCTCCGTTCTTCTCGGTCGCGATCTTGTCGGAAGGAAGTTGTCGTCATCTGCACGACCGTAGATTATTCTGAGAATATTTTTGTTCGAGTTGGCAATGGTGCAGGTTGTGTAGTTCTGGAGATGCACTGAATCATAGGTCAAGTCGTCTCCGTAGGAACCCAGCAAGGCCTGCACGCTTTTGTCGGGTATGCCGCGGCATGTTTGAGCGGAATCGCTCGAAATGACGCTGGGAACCGTGAGGTCGGGCATCTTCTTGCGAGTGTGGTCGTCGCGGCTCCTTAGGGAGGTGCCAGGAGACTCAGTCAGCACCCAGAAGGGCTGCCGTCAATAGAGTGGCAGAGTATGACGTGTGGGCGACCGGTGTTGCATGCGAAGTGAATCGCCGTCAGCCTGGAGTGGGAATCGCGTCCATTCACTTGATGCTATCCACCTGTTGTAGAATGTGTATTTCCCGGAAAATCTATTGCTTGATAACTCTCGTCCGACTGTCTTTCAATGCCGTTGCCGGTTCAGTTCTGTCGGGGGTTGTTGTGGTTGGTGGTGAGGGTTTGGACCTCGGCGACAGGAGGTTGACGGTGCTGGTGGTGGTGATGGCCGGCAGGGTGCCGCTAGTTGCCGTCGGTGGCGGTGTAGGAGGCTGAGTAGGCGACCTTGATGGTCAGTGGTGTGGTGCCGCCCAAGTGGGCCGAGCTGCGGTTGAAGGAGATGGTGCAGGGCTAGAGCCCTCAGGCATGCCCTGGTGCCAGGCGATGCCGAAGCCGGTGCAGGAGGCCTTGCCGTCGGGGCTGACAGCTGCAGTCCGGAGGGCCGGCGGTGATAGGTGGCGGTGGTGCTGCCGGCGGTGGCCCTGGCGGTCACGCTGGTCGAGTGCTGCCGGTGGCACACCAGGTGTCCATGCTACCAGGGTCGGCCTTGAGCGCCGACCTTCGAGTTTGTCTCCACCGTCGGAGCAGGAATCTTCACCGCCTCCCAGGCGACCTTGGCCAGGCGGGTCCCCGAGATACGGTCTGGGGGCCTGCTGCTCGGCCGGGACACAGATGTTCTGGTCAGGATTTGCCTCGTAGAAGGCTGCACGCCTTCTCGAGATCCTCCTTGAAGGTCAGGTTGGTCCCAGGACTCAACCGAGACGCGTCACAGTGACGCCCGTACCAGCAGCCCTGCGTGTCGTCCTTGTGGGACTCATAGTCAGGGAAGTTCTTATCGATCTGCCGCTCGATCATATATCGGGTCCTCTTTGGCTCTCTTGTTACCGCGCGCAGAGGCCCTCTTCTCCTCGAGATCGAGCTCCGTCTTCACCTTCCCAATACCTTGCACGGCCTCAGCGCCCGTGTCGCCGGGCTTGTAGTAGCACACCGGCCTCACCGTCACCTCCGTGCTGGACGACGACGAGGACGTCACCCCACCACCACCGTCACCCTCCACCAGAACCGGCCGTCGTCACACTCGACTCCACCGAGATAGTCACCACGCCACCACCATCATCGGTACCCTCCGCAGAACCAGACACCTCAGTGGAGCTACCCTTGCCTCCATCTGCCATTGCCCATGGGGCGGTTACACCGAGGGGCAGTAGGAGCAAGCCGGTCAGTCCGGCTCTGACGATCCTGGCACTCAACACAGTTCCTCCCGACTTCACTCTTCACTGCCCAGCTTCGGCGGTACACTCATTGGTGGATACCTTAACTTCATTCTCCGCGACCCATGTACTTTGGTCGTTTGGAACCATATGAACGTGAATCTTTACTCTCCATTGCTTTTCTTTGTAGGTTACATCATTTCCTTGGAAGTCAGTGCGTGTCACCTGTGTCCTGTCGAGGCACATCGTCACGTCGGCTGTCTGAACATCCTTTGATACCTCAATATCACCGACACCGATCTTCACAGGAGGGTTAGCGCGATCGGTCATAGCACTATACGTATCCTGAATCGTCATTCGCGCTGTTCCTGTTGATCGAGCCAGCGCCTCTTCCAGTCCTTCCCGTGTTGACCAGACGCGCCAGGTGGCTTTGTCGTAGCGACAGAAGTCCTGAAGGACCTTGGTCTGGGTGGCGTCCAGGCCGTCGGGGATGGAGACCACCGTGTAGCCCAGGGTGGGGTCGGACAGGGACTCAGCAGTCACCGCCCCAGCACTGGCCGCACCACTTGCACCAGTTGACGCCCCACCCGAGGCGGGCGCGGACGCCGTCGAACCACTGCTGGCACCCGCAGTATTAAGGGGTGGGATCGTCCCCCCACCTTTCGGGCTGCTCGACTGTGTTGTCTCATGACTTCTGAGAGTTTCGGATGTCATGACATCTGAGACACCGGTGGGGTGGGTTGCCTGGGGTCATGGGTACTCGATTTCGCCGTCTCGGCGTGAGCAGAGTCATAGGTTTTGACTCCAGGACCAGTGGGATGAGCGTGGAGGTTCTGCGCTCAGGTGGGTATCTCGCGGGCCTCGTTCTACCGGGATACGCCGACGCGCTGAGCACGAGGCCTGGCTGCCGCGCTGACAGCGCGTTCACGGGCCCCGCACCACACCCGGCGCGGGCTGTGGGACCAGGGCACTGATGAGCGCATCGCCCAGGTTCGCGCCGACCTGCTCGCCGCCGGCCGGGAGGCGGGTCCGGCCTCGGTGTGGTGGGTGATGAGCCAGGGCGCCAGCGTTCCGGCTCCCTCGCGCGCGACGATCGCCCGCAGCCTGCGCAGAGCCGGCCTGGTGGTCCCCCGCCCCGCGCAAGCGGCCCAGGACGTCGTACAGCGCTTCACCCGCAGCGCGGCCGGCGAGCTGTGGCAGATCGACGGCTTCCAGTGGCGCCTGGAGGACCGTCTGGTGACCGTCTACCAGGTCGTTGACGACTGCTCGCGGGTCATCACCGCCCTGAGGGCCTGCTGGGGCGGTGAGAGCGTGGCAGGCGCCCGCACGGTCCTTGAGGAGGCCTTCGCCGAGCCTGTCAAGTTGTTTGTGTATGTGGTGTGGGTTACAGGTGGGGGTTGATTCGGTCGGGATAGGCCAGGGACAGCTGTTGGAGGGCTTGCTTCCAGTTGGTGGTTATAGCGCCCTCGATCAGTCTGCCGGTGGTCGCGCTCTTGCCGGCCCGTCCTTTCTGCTGCTCCTTTTGCCGTTGTCGGGCTCTCTTGTCCTCGATGTTGCAGATAGCCAGTCACAGCAGCTTGACCGCTGCCCTCGTCGGAGGAGTGACCCCGGTTCCTGGTGACCTTGCGCAGCTGGTGGTTCAGCGACTCGATCGCGTTAGTGGTGTAGATGACCCGTCGCACCATCGGCGGGAAGGCCAGGAAGGGTGAATCGCTCCCAGAGGTCGGTGAAGGTCCTGACCGCGGCCGGGTAGCGCTGTCCGAGCTCACTGGCCTCGAAGGTCTCCAGGGCCTCCCACGCGGCCTCCTCGCTGGGGGCCTGGTAGATCGGCCTGAGAGCCGCTGCCACGGCCTTGCCGGTCGCTGTAGGACACGAACCTCGTGGCGGCCCGGATCAGGTGGACTACGCATGTCTGGACCGTCGCCTGGGGCCAGGTCGCCTCAATCGCCTCGGGCAGCCCCGTCAGCCCGTCACAGCACACGATCAGCACGTCCTTGATACCGCGGTTGGCCAGCTCGGCGCACACCTGGGCCCCAGAACCCTGGCCCCCTCGCTGGCCTGGACCCAGATGCCCAGGACGTGCTGATCCCGTCCATAGTCCACGCCTGCCGCGATATGCGCGGCCTTGTTGGTCACGTGAGCCCCGTCGCGGACCTTGATCGTGATGGCGTCGAGGTAGATCACCGGGTAGAGGCCATCCGGTGGCCGGTGCTGCCAGGCCAGTACCTCTGGCTGATCTGGTCGGTGATCTTGCTGATCGTCTCGTGACTCAGATCAGTGCCCAACGTAGAGGCCAGATGGTGCTGGATGTCCCGCACCGTCATCCCCCGGCGTACAGGCTGATGATCATCGCATCGAGGCCCATCGAGCCGGCGCTGCCCTGGGCACCAGCATCGGCGTAAACGTCCCGGCCCGGTCTCGTGGAACGTCCAGATCCACATCCCCAACCTCGGTGGAGACCGTCTTAGAACTGGTCCCGTTACGCGAGTTGGCAAACGCCGCCGCGTCCGGATCCCCCGGTCATAACCCAGGTGCTCAGTGAGCTCAGCAGCCAACCCCGCTCCAGAGCCGCCTTGACCACACCGGCCAGCACCATCAGACCCGGTCAACGGCGCTCCGGCATCAACCTGAGCGAAAGTCCTCCAGGGCCCCTGAGGCCTTTCAGCTCTCAGCGACCCGCCGCTGACGAGGCACGCTCCTCCTCGCTCATCCCTACTACTCACATCCATGCTCACAGTCTCATCTCCTCAAGGCTCAGATCACACCCCTCACAAAGCAATCTGACACCCTCCCTTCGCCGCCTGGGGGCGTCCGGCGGCGATCCTGTCGGACAACGCGATGGCGTTCAACACCAGCCGCATCACTGGCCCGGGAGCCACCGAGAAGTGGCTGGCATCCCTGAGGGGTGCGTCCATCAGCGGGCGGGTGGGCCACCCTCAGACCCAGGGCAAGGTCGAGCGCTCCCACCAGCCGGCAGCCGCCTGGCTGCGCGCCCACCCGGCCAGCACGCCCCAGAGGGCTCAGCGCCGAGCTGGACCGCTCACCAGCTACTGCAACACCGAGCGCCAGCACCAGGGCCACGGCATCGCACTGACCCGCTGGGTATGGGCTCCAGACCCCCCAGGGCGCTGGCCAGCCCAGCCCCCATCGACCTGGAGCGCCTACCAGCCGGTGGCGGCCCCATCAGCCTGCCCGACCCCGCCGATCCCGACCAGGCCGTGGACCGCGCCCGACGCACCGTGATGTCCAACGGGTGCGTGTCCTGAGACCGTGCACTGTCACTGGGCCAGACCATGCGCGGCGTCGAGGTCACCCTGATCGAGTACACCACGCGCCTGGACCTCTACGACCCCGACGGGCGCCGCTTCGTGTCCTGCCCTGGCCCCAACCCACCCAGAGGCAGCAAGGCAACCGCTCCACCATCGACACCAAGAAACCGCCCTACCGACTCATCCCACTACCACCCCGACGCCCCTGAACGTCTCACAGGGTCATAACCCCCACCGGTGTCTCGAAGTCGCGACACCCAAACGTCTCAGAAGTCATGACACCCAAATGTCTCAGAAGTGAGGAGACAGCACATTCGGGCTGCTCGATGAGCACCCAGCCAGGGCCAGCGAGGCAGCCAACGCGCCCGCTCCCAGGGCGCTGGCAATACGACGACCAGACAGGCGAACAAGGGAACGAGCCACGAGGAAGCACCTCCACGATCAGGCCGAGAACAATCTCTCGGCACAGCAGCAACCCCCCGACCCTACCCGTAAGATCACAACAATGTCACAGTCCCAGGAGAAGTCGCGGCATCATCTATGGCACCCCATATTGCGGAAGTGGTGCGTCGGCAGTCAGTACAAGTCCTCGTCTGAGGCGACGCCAGCGAGGACCGTTTGTCGCCGTTGAGGAATGCCCCCGCCAGTGCGTGGGTGCACTGACAGGGACTGACTGTTTTCGATACCCGTGCTTGGCTCCAGTTCTGGCGGGGGTTCTTCCCGTTGGTGGTGAGGGTCTGGACCTCGGCGACGGGGAGGTCGACGGTGCTGGTGGTGGTGAGCCCTGGCAGGGTGCCGTTGGCGCCGTCGCTGCCGGTGTGAGGTCACGCTGTAGGCCACTGACACTGTCAGTGGTGTGGTGCCGCCCAGGTGGGCTGAGCTGCGGTTGAAGGAGATGGTGCAGGGGCTGGAGCCCTCAGGGCATGCCGGAGTGCCAGGCGACTCCGAAGCCTTGGCAGGAAGCCTTCCGTCGGGGGCCGACAGCTGCAGCCCTGCTGATGATGCTGTCACTGTGGCCGTGGTCGGGCCGGCCGTGGCGGTGGCGGTCACGGTCTTGGGAGTGGAGCCGGTGGCCCACACCCAGGTGTCCATACCCACCAGCGTCGCCCCCTGGGAGCCGACCTTGGGGTTGGTCTCGACTGTCGGTGTCGGCAGCTGATCGCGTTCCACGCGGCCCGGGCCAGAGTGGCCCCGTCCACCGGGACTCGTGGTGGTTGCTGGCCGGCCGGTACGAATATCGACCGGGGATTGTTGTTCACCTCGAAGAAGTTGTACGTGATCCAGCCGTAGGTCTCGCTGTCGGGAGCTCGTTCCTTCTTGCAGTTAACGAAGTACCAGTTGCCGTCCTCCTGGCCGTGCTTCTTCCAGTCAGGATGGTCCCTGGCGCCGACGTAGTCAGCGCGTTTCTTTTTCTCCGGGCTACCCTGTGACTCCTTGTACCAGTCCTCCATGTGCTTGGCCACAGCGTGCCCTGGGATGGGGGTATCGTAGAAGCACACTGGCAGGACCGTGGTGGTGGCCTGCGTGGACCACGACTCACTACCACCGCCGTCGCCGCCCCCGCCCCCGGGTGCCGCCGATTCCGAGGTCACCGAGATCTGCACCTCGTACCCCGTGCCCTCAGACCCGGACACCGACGGTGTCACACCACCACCACTGTCGCGCGTGTTGGCTGACGCTGGGCCCGTCGGAGTGAGTGCGCCAGCGCCGGCAAGCGACACGGCCACCATGAGCTTGAAGAGATGTTTTTTCAGCAAATGTCCGTCCCCTTCTTCTCAAGCGAAGCAACCTTCCAGGCACCGTCCGTCAGTTTCACCGATACAAGATAGGAATGTGTATGCCGCCAGTCAGGTTGTGTGATGTCTTTACCTGACTCTGAGACCTGTTTTATCTGAGTCTGATCGGAGCACACGTCGACTGCGGCTTCGCTGTCCGACTGTATCTCCACGGACATAACCGTCACCCGTGACGTTCCGACCTCACGCCCACCTGATTCCTGGGCCTCACGGTAGGTCTTGCGATAATTCTCCAACGCTGCACCGGTTGTGGAGGCTTCGACGGCTGACAGGTCGCCATCAGATCACGGTATGCCTCCCACGTCGCCCTGTCGTAGGCCAGGTATCCCAGGGCAGCCTGGTTCTGGGTGGTGTCCAGTCTCTGGGGACGAGAGTCCACGTAGTAACCCGATGGACTCGTCAGTCAGTTTCTGAGCATCCAGAGTCGTCGGTGCCGCCGAGGCTTTCGAGGACGCCCCACCTGAAGCTACCGGTGCCGTCGTCGATGCGGTGCTGGCGCCCGCAGTGTGGAGGGGTGGGATCGTGCCTCCGCCCTTCGGACTACTCGACGAGCACCCCGCCAGGACCAGTGAGACGGCCAGCGCCCCCGGCCCCAGGGCGCTGGCGACCGACGACCAGACGGGCGAACGAGGAACGGGTCATGAGGGAAGCACCTCCACGATCAAGCCGAGCACACTCCTCGGCGCAGCAGGGAACTCGTCTCGACCCTACCGGCCGGTCACGGTCATGTCACGGTGACTCATACCGCGCCTCTGTGGACCGGAAATCGCACATCGGGCGGTGAATCGTTGTGAACTTATGGAATGAGGGGGTGTGTGATGGGGAGCACTCCCCAGGAATACCTACTCCTGATGCGCCGAAAGGGCTGGGAACAGCACTGTTCCCAGCCCTTTTCAGGCGGAAGAGTCGCTCAGGCGATCGCCTCAACAGGGGCGAGGACCGGGCGGTCGCTTCTCGCCGTTGGCGGTGCGCGATGTTGTTGTGGTTGTTGGCAACGTCGGTCGCGGCGGTGGCGAAGACCTGCTCGAAATTCATGAGCTTGGGCTGAACTCAGTCCACTGAGCGCGGAAGCTCTCGGCGTTCGCGCTCTGCCATACGGCGGACTCGAGGGCGTGGTCGGTGTCTTCTGGATGGAGTCGCACTTCTGGACGTTCTCCTTCAGGGTGTTGTAGAGCCTCTCAAGGGTGTCGAGGTCAGCGGAAACTGTTGCCATGCCAGCGTTCTCCTTAATGGTCGGTTCATTGAGTCACTCGAAGAATACCCGAGGGCTCTTCATGTGACTGCGACTGTGACGGCCGTCGCTTCCAGTACCTTTTCACGATCCGCATCGGATCGCAAGGGGATAACAACCCATGTGACTTTCTTCCGGATCCTGGCCGTTCAGTCCGCCAAGATGGTCACGGATAGGCTACGGTGCTGTCGCTGTCCCATCCGATTCGACTTGAGGTCTCCCCATGGCACTGTCCCAGAACGGACGCTCCTCACGGCGTCGCACGAATGACGTCGGTCAGCCTCAGCCCGCCCGCCAGGCCCGTGACACCGGTGGTCACCTGCCCTCCGCGCCGCGCGAGCGCCGCCCCCTCCTGGTTGCCCTCGCCGTCCTGCTCATCGTCGGCGGTGCCCCTGCTCGCGGGCCTGCTGGCCATGCGCCTGGACCAGCGCGTCCAGATGCTGGCAGCCAAGGACACCATCAAGGCGGGCCAGGTCATCGACAAGGAGGACCTGGTGAGCGCCTCGGTCGCCTCGGACCTCACCACCCTGGTGCGCGCGGACCAGATCGACCAGGTCGTCGGCCGCACCGCCCGCGTGGAGATCTCCAGGGCCAGCTGCTGGACACCTCCCAGCTTGCCACCAACCCGGTCCCCGGCGGGAACCTCCAGGTCGTCGGCGTCTCCGCCAACGCCGGACGCTTCCCGGCCGGCGGCCTGCAGCCCGGCGACAAGGTCGACATCGTCGACATCGGTTCCCAGAACATCATCGTCTCCGACGCCCAGGTGCTCGCCGCCAGGCCCTCCTCGGGCACCAGTGACGACTGGACCTCCGGCGCCGTCATCTCCGTCCTTGTTGACAAGAAGGGCTCCGCCAAGCTCGCCAGCGCATCGGCCAACGGAACCATCGCCGTCGTCCTGACCGCGTCCGGGCAGCCGATCAAGGAGAGCTGATGCTCATCTCGATCGCCTCCGCGAAGGGGTCGCCCGGCGCCTCGACGAGCGCTCACGTGCTCGCCGCGGTCTGGCCCCGTCCGGCCGTCCTGGCTGAGCTCGACCCCGCCGGGTCCGACCTGGTCTATCGCACCCACTCCCGTGAGGGTGCGCCGCTGGACAGCGACCGGGGCGTCGTCTCCCTGGCCGCCGCCATCCGCCGTGACCCGGCCGCGCCCCTGCGCGATCACCTCACCCTCATCGAGGGCGACCTGCCCGTCCTCGTGGGCCTGTCGCGCCCCGACCAGGCCACAGCCATCGAGGGCGGGCTGGTCCGGGCTGGCTACCAGCCTGCAACGCCAGGGGACATCATCGCCGATGTCGGTCGTCTGTCTCCCGGCGCCCCTGAGCCTGGGCGTGGCCATGGCCTCCGACATCACCCTGGTCGCCGTGCGCCCCCGGCGTGAAGAACTACGGCCACCTGCGTGAGCGCCTGTCCTGGATCGTCGCCGAGACCTCCCGCCGCTCGAGCGGGTCCGCCCTCAGTGTCCTCCTCATCGCGCCCTGGAAGGCCCGTCACGAGGCCGACGACCTCACCCGCCTGCTGCGCGGCAGCAGCCTGGAGGTCCCCCGTCATCGGCGTCCTGGCCTTCGACCAGAGCGCTGCGGACTCCCTGGCGGGCCGTCGTGCCCGCCCCTGGGGCCGCACCCCTGCTGGTGCGCTCGGCCAGAACCGTCGCCACCGCCCTCGCCGGCGCCGTCATCAATGGAGGTGCCGCACGAGCGTCGACCAGGGGACTCGTCCGCGACATGCGCGAGGATCGCCGACCTCCTGGCCCCTAACAGCGCCGCGACGACGCCACCTCCGGCATCCCCCGATGTCCCCGGAGGACGAGCGCCAGTTCGCCCGCGCCCTCATCGGCCGTGTGCTCGAGCAGCACGCCCGCGCCGAGATCGCCGCCGGCCGCAGCCCGCTCAACGCCCAGGAGGAGAGAGGTCTCCCAGGGCATCACGCGGCGCTCTTCGGCGTCGGCCGCCTCCAGCCCCTGCTGGACAACAAGGATGTCGAGACATCGACATCAACGGCTACGACAACGTCTTCATCCAGTACGCCGACGGCCGTGAGGAGCGCGGCGCCCCGGTGGCCGAGTCCGACGAGGAGCTCATCGAGCTCGTGCAGGTCCTCGGCTCCTACTCGGGCCTGGCCTCGCGCCCCTTCGACTCCGCCAACCCCAGCTGGACCTGCGCCTGCCGGACGGCTCGCGCCTGTCCGCCGTCATGGAGGTCTGCTCGCGGCCCTCGATCTCGGTGCGACGCGCCCGCCTGGACCAGGTGGGCCTCGATGACCTGGTCCGGCTCGGATCCTGACCCCGCGGCTGGCCGCCTTCTGCTCGGCGGCCGTGCGCGCCCGCAAGAACATCATGATCGCCGGCGCCACGAACGCCGGGAAGACCACCTTCCTGCGCGCCCTGGCCAACGAGATCCCGCCGAGGCGCCTCATCACCGTCGAGCGCGCCCTGGAGCTGGGCCTGGGCGAGTTCGCCGACCTGCACCCCAACGTCGTCGCCTTCGAGGGCGCCTGCCCCAACTCCGAGGGCTCGGCGCGATCTCCATGGCGGACCTCGTGCGGCGCTCACTGCGCATGAACCCCTCGCGGGTCATCGTCGGTGAGGTCCTGGGCGACGGATCGTCACCATGCTCAACGCGCATGAGCCAGGGCAACGACGGCTCGCTGTCCCACCATCCACGCGAACTCCTCCTCTGGGGTGTTCAACCGCATCGCCACCCTACGCCATCCAGTCCGCCGAGCACCTGCCCCAGGACGCCACCAACCTCCTCATCGCCGGCGCCGTCGACTTCGTCATCTTCCTGACCCGGGAGAACCGCTTCTCCCAGGGCGGGGACTGCGCCGCTACGTCGCCCTCCGTGCGTGAGGTCAACGGCGTCGACAGGGCGGGTCCTGTCCAGTGAGGTCTTCGCCGACGACGGGACGGGACCGCCCAGCCGGCCGCACCGATCTCCTGCGTCGACGACCTCATCAACGCCCGGCTACGACCCGGCCGCCGCCTACCGGGGTGGTTACGCATGAACCAGGCCACCGCCACGATCGCCATCCTCGCCGGCGCACTCGTCGGCGGAGGGCTCTTCCTCCTCGTCGGCTTCTTCATGGGCGTCGACATGCTGCCCGACCGCCCCGGATCCTCGGGCTCCCTGCGCGACAGCCTCAAGGCCTGTCCGGCCGGCTCATCGCCTCCCTCGTCGTCGGCCTGGGGATCCTGCTGCTCACCCGCTGGATCGTCCTGGCCGTCGCCGCCGGCCTGCTCGTCATCGTGTGGCCGCTGCTCTTCGGCGGGGCCAAGCAGGAGAAGCTCGCCGCCGCCAAGATCGAGGCCCTGGCCACCTGGTCCGAGTCGCTGCGGGACACCATTGCCGGCGCCGTGGGTCTGGGCAGGCCATCCCCGCCACCGTCTACGCCGCCGCCCCGGTCCTCCGTGAGGACCTGGCCCTCCTGGCGGATCGCATGCGCGTGCGCGTCCCCCTGCCGACGGCGCTGCGCCAGTTCGCCGACGACCTCGACGACCCCACGGCGGACCTCATCGTCTCCGCCCTCATCGCGAACGCCCGCCTGCGCGGGCCGGTCTGCGTCAGCTGCTCAGCGCCCTGGCGGACACGGCCCGCTCCGAGCTCGACATGCGACAGCGCGTCTCCGCCTCCCGCGCCGGCACCCGGCGCTCGGCCCAGATCGTCGTCATCTTCTCCATCGTCGTCATGCTGGGGCTGGCCGTCTTCAACCGGAGCTTCGTGGCCCCTACTCCAGCGTGCAGGGTCAGCTGGTGCTGCTCGTCGTTGTGGCGCTCTTCGCCGTCGGCATGCTCTGGATGCGGCGCCTGGCGGCGTCCAGCTGCCGCGCGCTCCTGACCGTCTCCCACACGTTGGAGGTGGGAACGCATGATCACCTGGATCCTCATCGGAGAGTGCTCAGCGGAGCGGCCTGTTCGCCCTCATTCTCATCCTGGCGCCCCCGCCGCTCAGCTCGCCGCCGCCCTGGCCGAGCTGGACACCCGCCGCGACGAGGGCCGTATGCGAGAGGACGTGCGCCGCCTCAACCCCGCCGAGGCGGACACCCCCGAGTGGGTGGACACCCTCAGCCTGCGCGTCACCTCCCTCGTGCGGCGCACCGGCATCGACCTGTCCTCCTGACCGGGGACCTGGCCGTCGTGGGGCGCTCCTTGGAGCGCCACATGGTGACCTCGGTCTTCCTCGGGTTGGGGGCTTCGCCGCGCCGCTGTTCGTCGTCGCACTCATCGCAGATCATGGGGGCGCCCCTGGGATGGTCCGTGCCCCTGCTGCTGAGCGTCGCCCTGGGGGTCGCCGGTCTGCTGCTGCCCACGCTGCGCCTGCGCAACGATGCTGAGGAGGCACGCCGGGACTTCCGCCACGTCGTCGGCTCCTACCTGGACCTCGTGGCCATGTCCCTGTCTGCGGGCCGAGGCGTCCCCGAGGCCCTCGACGCCGCCTCGAGCCCTCCGACGACCCCGCCATGATCCGCATCCGCGACGCCCTCGACGTCGCCCCGGCTGCGCGGGGACACGCCCTGGGCGGCCCTGGGGCGTCTGGGTACCCAGCTGCGCATCGACGAGCTGCGCGACCTGTCCGCCGCGCTGGCGCTCGTGGCCGAGGACGGCGCCAGATCCGGGGTCCTGGGCGCCCGGGCCTCCAGCATGCGCCGCCGCGACCTGTCCGACGCCGAGGGCAAGGCCGGGGAGAACTCCGAGTCCATGCTCGTGGCCCAGCTCGTCGTCGCCATGGGCTTCATCGTCTTCCTCGTCTACCCGGCCCTGACCGGGATCATCGGATCCGTGTAACCCCTCAGACCCGCCCGACCGCCCCGTGAACGGAGAACCCCCACGAACCAGTTGACTGCCTTTCGACCGGCCGCTTGACTGAGAGCCTGCGGCGATTCACCGTCCACCTTCACCACTCAGTTTTCCTCAGGAAAGGACAAAAACATGCTCAAGATGCTGTGCGTACTTCAGATGCTCGCCCGGCGACCTGCGCGAGCGCGGGCCGGCAACCGCCTGTCGGAGGAGAAGGGCCTCGACCGTCGAGTGGGTCATCATCACCAGCTTCCTCATCATCCTGGCCGCCGTCGTCAGCCGTGCCGTCTACGCCATGGTGGACAACGCGTCCCACAACCTTCAGGTTCCGTCCATTCCCTGATTCCTTGAGGGAAGGGACCTACCGGAAGAAGTGAGTGTCATGCAGACGCTGCGGAGAGGAATGACGAGGCGCTTGCGCTCGGAGGCCGGGGCCTCCAGCGTCGAGCTGCTCGTCTTTTTCCCGCTGCTCCTGCTCATCGTGCTGCTCACCGTGCAGGTCGCACTGAGCTGGTACGGCAACAGGTGGCGACCTCCACCGCCCGGGAGGTCGCCCGCGAGGTCCGCAACGGCTCGGCCGACTCCTCCGCCATCGCTGCCGCCAGGGCCGACGGCGAGGGCCTACGCCCACCGGGTCGGCGGCAAAGGCGCTCACCGACGTGTCGGTGGACGTCGTCGTGATCGGCAATCAGGTCAATGTCCAGGTGACGGGCAAGTCCATGGACATCATCGCCGGCTTCGCCCCCAAGGTGCGGGCCTCGGTCACCTCCGAGCGCGAGACCTTCCGGGAGGACACGTGACACGCACCCCGACCACCACCCGGGCCGCCCTTGCTGCACGAGCCCTCCGCGCTCGCCTGCGCCCAGTCGCCGGCGGCGCCGATGGCGGCGAGCGGGGCAGCATGTCCGTCGAGATGATCGTCCTGGTCCCGGTACTCCTGCTCATCGTCATGATCGCCGTCGCCGGGGGCCGCCTGGTCTCCGCCGAGGGCATGGTCCAGGCCGCCGCCCGCGACGCCGCCCGGGCCGCCTCCATCGAGCGCTCCGCCGGGGATGCCGACGCCGCCGCCCGCCGCAGCCTGGCCGCCGCGGACACCGCCAACGCCCAGTGCTCGGGAGGTCGACGTCGGCGGCTTCGGCCGAGGAGGCACCGTGACCGCCACCGTCAGCTGCCGCGTCGAGCTGTCCGACCTGGGCCTGGTCTTCCCTGCCCGGCGCCACCACCGTCACAGCAGGCTCCACCGCACCTGTCGACACCTGGAGGGGAACCCGATGAACCGGATCGCCACCTCCGTGCGCCACCGGCTCCCGCCACGACGGCGAGCGCGGAGCCGTCTCCGTCTACGCCGTCATCATCGCCGCGGTCCTCATGCTCATGGCCGGACTGTGCATCGAGGGCGGCCGAGTCCTCAACGCCCGCGCCACCCTGGCCGACCAGGCCGAGCAGGCCGCCCGCGCCGGAGCCCAGCACCTGTCCACCGACGACGTGCGCGGAGGCGCCACCGTCTCGGTGGACAGCGCCGCCGCCACCTCCGCCGCCCGCACCTACCTGGCCCAGGGCGGCCTGGCCCAGGCTCCTCCGTCGATGTCACCGCGCGAGGGTCGCCGTCACCGTCGAGCGTGACGTCCCCACCACGATGCTGCGTCTCGTCGGCGTCACGTCCATTCATGTCACCGTCACCGGCGAGGCCCGCAACGCCGTCGGTATCTTCAAGGAGGATCAGTGAGCCGCGCCGCTCAACGAGCCCAGGCCGCCGGACCCGAACGCTTCCGTTCCCCGGCGCGCAGCACGCGCCCCCCGGTGTGGAAGTCACTCCTGGCCGCCCTCCTCCTCATACTGGTCATCATCGGCCTGCCGGTCCTGCTGCTGGCCACCGTCGAGCCTTCCCCCATCCCCACCGAGCTGGGGCTGGACACCCCTCACCCAGGCGATCTCCGTGGACGCCCTCCTGGGCGTCCTCACCTGGAGTGATCTGGCTAGCCTGGATGCAGTTCACCTTCTGCACCCTGGTGGAGACCGTCTCCGCCATTCGCGGCCGCAGCGTCCCGGGCATGTCCCCTTCTCCGGCGGGGTGCAGGCCGTGGCCCGTCGGCTCGTGGCCTCCGTGCTACTGCTGGGCGCCGTCAGCGGCCCGCTGGCCGCCGCAGCCGCCCCGGTGGTCGAGGCCCACCCCGCCGTCGCCGCCGCCCAGGACTCCGCCCGCGCCGCCACCCGGACCACCGACGCCTCAGGGTGCCTCGATCACCTCCGGGACCGTGGCCCAGAACCCCGACGGCAGCCAGCAGATGCGCTACATGGTCGGCGGCGTCGAGATCGACCCGCCCTCGGCTCCCAGCTCGTGGGCCAGCGCGTCTACGTGGTCCAGCCGCCCGAGGGGCCGCTACCGACAACCTCTGGGACATCGCCGAGCGCAACCTCGGCGACGGGCGCGCCTACACGCGGATCTACGACCTCAACGCCGGCCGCGTCCAGCCCGACGGCGGCTCCCTGGAGCTGGCCCGCCTCATCCAGCCCGGCTGGCTCATGGTCATGCCCGAGGAGGCCTCCTCCGTGCCCCAGGTCGAGGCCGTCCCGGTGGCTCCGGCGCGGCCACCCCCGCCCCGGCCACTCCCAACCCGGAGGAGGCGCGCTCCGGCGGCGCCCGGCATCGACCAGGGCCTGGCCTCCACCCTGCGCGACGTCCCGCCCGCCCAGATGCCGGCGGTCGGCGCGCTCCTGCCACCCTCCCTCGTCTCGGTGCTCGTGCGCCGCCGGCCTAGCTCTCCGGCGGGGCCTTCGACGAGGGCTCCGGCGAGCTCGAGCGGCTCCTGCGCGTGGGCGCCGACGAGCGCCGCGCCCAGCGCCTCAACGCCATCCTGCGCTCCCTGGACTCCGATCCCCGGCAGCCCCGCCCCTACGCCGTCGCCATCGACGACGACGCCTGCTACCTGCGCCTGGCCCAGGCCGTCCCCGAGGCCCCCGCCCCTGGCGCGTCCAGGAGGAGGGCCTGACCTGGGTGATGCGCGCGGCCGGGGAGCGGCCCCACCCCGAACGGCTCCCTCCTGCCGGGCCTGGTGACCGTGGGCCGCATCGCCAGTGGCGCCGACATCCTCATCGACCTGGCCTTCGCCGACGGCGAGGTCGCCGTCACCGGCGACCCCGCCATGGCCGCGGAGGTCGTCACCGCCTTCGCCCTGGGCTGTGCACCAACTCCTGGTCCCAGGATGCCGTCGTCGTGGGCGCCCGGCCTGCCGACCGCGCTGCGCGGGTGGCCGGCGGTCGCATCCAGACGCCGAGGCCCTCCTGGCCAGTAACCCGCTGCCGGGCCGGGCCGACGTCATCACCGGCCGTCGCCCGGGAGGCCACCACCTTCGTCCTCGTGGGCAACGGCGAGGCTACGCCGAGCCTGCCGCCCGGCGAGTGACTACGCCGTCGTGCGTGCCGGCGGTGACGGCCGGGCACGCTGGACCATTGACGTCGACGCCTCCGGCACAGCCCGCATCGACCAGCTGGGCATCGCGGTGCGGGCCACGCGCGCCACCGAGAACGAGGTCCTGGGACTGGCGCACCTCTTCGGCCCGACCCAGGTGACCGATGACGGCACGCGCCCGCCAATCCCCGACCCGCCCACGCCGCCGATGATGACCGCGGCCCTGCGCACCGCCGACGTGCGTATCCAGGTGCTGGGGCAGACGCTCGTGGAGGCCGCCCGGCGCGGTCGAGCCCGAGCGCCGCTCGATCCTCACCGAGGCTGCCATCTGCGTGGCCCTCCACCCCGAGGGCATCCGCACGGCAGTGCTGGGCACCATGCTCTGGCCGCTGGGGGCCACCGCGGACGTGGTGGCCGGCTCCGTGGAGCGGCTGCGCGCCTGGCTGGGCCACGACGCCCAGGGGCTGCCCCACCTACGCGAGGACGCCGAGGGTCGCCTCGTCATGGGGCCGGGGGTCGTCGTCGACTGGGACGTGCTGCGCTCGCTGCTGGCCTCCTCCGCGGCTGCCCGCCCCAGCGCGAGGTCGAGCTGCTCATTGAGGCCCTGCGCCTGGTGCGCGGCCCCATGGTGGCCGGCGCCGAGGAGGGACGCTACACCTGGATGGCGCGTGTGCGCGCCGCCCACCAGTACAACGCCCTCGTCGTGGACGCCGCCCACCGCGTCGTCGAGCTCACCGGGGACACCGACCCCGACGGCGCGGGGATGGCCATCGCCACCGGCCTGGCGGTCGTGGACCTGGACCAGGGGCTGTGGCGCGACCGCCTGCGCCTGGCGGCCCGGCGCGGCCGCGGCGAGCTGGAGCGGGAGGTTCACGGGCTCCTGTCGGCCGCCGGTGCCGACGACCTGGCCCCAGATCGACCCGGCCACGGCCGCCCTCGTGGAGGACCTGGCGCCGGGGCTGTCCGTGGCCCGACGCCCCGCGTAAGGAGGCCCAGGCGTGCAGCTGTTCATCAGTGTCCTGCGGCGGTGAGGCCGATGCGGCCGCCCGCGACCTCCTGGTCGTGGCGCCCGAGACGCCACGGTCGGGGACATGGTGGCGGGCCTGGAGCCCGCCGTCGAGGGCAGCGCCCCGGGGCCGCCCTGCGGCTCGTCGTCAACGCCGGCGAGCGGGTGGCCGCACCCCATCGGCGTGTGGGACGGTCCGCGGCGCCTGGCCGCAGCGGACAACCTGGTCGACGTGGTCCGTAACGGCATGCTCCTGGGCCTGGGCGGGCCGGTGCGCGACGACGTCGAACCAGTGGGCGTTGTCGAGCTGCGCGTGGTGGCGGCCAGGGCGCCGGCGCCGTCCACCGCCTGAGCCTGGGCGGCTACACCCTGGGCGGACCCGGCTGCGACCTGGTCCTGGAGGGTGTGGAGGGACGGATCGCCGACCTCGCTGTCGCCGTCGGGGACACGTGACCATCACCCCCGGTGCCGGAGGTCGCCCAGCGCGAGCTGCCGCTGCCGCTGCCGCGGCGCCGCCCCCTGCCGGGCCCCCTCGTCCTGGCCGCCCCGGAGCGCGGCGAGGCAGGAGGCCAAGGGGCGGGCCGCCCGGCGCCGTCGACGCAGGAGGCCCGCAAGCGCCGCCGCGCCAGAAGAAGGGCCTGGACTCCGAGGCGATCCTCTCCAGCCGCGAGACGCTGGAGCCGGACGAGGTGCGCCACTACCTCGAGCTGGATCGCCGGCCCCTGGGCGCCGGCGCCTCCGCCTGGTCCCCGGACGCGCTGCTGACGGTGGGGAGACGCTCCTGTCGATCGGGCCGGTGCCGGTGGCCAATGCGGTGGTCTCGCCGACGGCGGGCGCCCCGACCCTGAACTTCAACCGGCCGCCGCGTCTGGCCCGGCCGGTGCAGGACACGAAGTTCGCGCTGCCGCGTAAGCCTGAGGAGCAGCGCAAGCGCCCGTTCCCCTTCGCGATGCTGGTCTCTCCGCTGGTGATGGGGCCCGCCATGTACTTCATGACGGGGCGCATCTACTCGCTCATGTTCATGTTCCTGTCTCCGATCATGGCGATTGCCAATCAGATTCAGGGGCGCTCGCAGCAGAAGAAGGGTTCCGAGACCAGCTGCGCAAGTACGAGGACAGCGTGAGGCCACCGAGGAGGCGGCCTTCAAGGCTCTGACCGCGGAGCAGGGGTGCGCCGCAGGGACCACCCGAATGCGGCCGAGCTGCTGCTGCGTGCCACGGGGCCGCGGGCGCAGCTGTGGGAGCGGCGGCCCACCGACCCGGACTGGATTGGATCTGCGGGTGGGGTGGCGGACCTGCCCAGTGACGTGGAGATCGAGGGACCCCCGGCGCGCCAAGCACGAGCCGCTGCGGTGGACGGCACCGGACGTGCCGGTGCGGGTGCCGCTGGGTGAGCGCTGGGCGTGGTGGGCGTGTGCGGCACGCGCGCCACGACGTCGCCGACTGGCTGGCAGCCCAGGCGGCGGTGCTGCACTCACCGGCCGAGCTGCAGATGGGTGCTCCTGGTGGAGCCGGTGCGCGGCGAGAATCCTGCAGGGGCGATGGGCCTGGACGAGGTGGCTGCCCCACCTGCGCAACTTGGAGGGCATGGGCGCTCGGGCGCGCGTAGGGCTGGACGATGAGACAATCGCCCGGCGCATCAACGAGATCTCCGAGCTGGTGGAGCGCGGCTGGATAAAAGATCGTCAGGGCCCGTCCACAACGGGACCGCGGAGCAGATTCTCGTCGTACTCGACGGCGCCCGAGGCTGCGTCGCGTCCGGGCCTCATCTCCGTGCTGCGCCGGGGGCCCGAAAGCAGGAGTGCGTCTGGTGTGCATCGACCGGGATCGCACGGCCCTGCCCGAGGAGTGCCGCGCGGTGGTCACCGCGGAGGTGGGGGCGGCGAGCGTGTCGCAGACGGATGTGGACGAGGTCGAGCGGGTGACCCTGGACCTGCTGCCGAGCGGCTGGTGCGAGCAGGTGGCCCGGGCACTGGCGCCGATCACGACGTCTCTCGCATCGGGCGCGGGACTCGACGATCCGACCTCCTCCCGGCTCCTGGACGTCCTGCCGATGCCGGATCCGAATGCGGAGGCGGTGCTGGCGGCCTGGGACCGGTGCAGCCGGACGACGAAGGCGGTCATCGGCGAGGACGCCGAGGGGCACTTCTGGCTGGATGTTGCGTGCCGACGGGCCGCACGCCCCTGGTAGCCAGGGACCACAGGTTCGGGTAAGTCCGAGCTGCTGCAGACGCTCATTGCCTCTCTGTGCGTGGGCAATACGCCGGATTCGATGACGTTCGTGCTGGTGGACTACAAGGGTGGCGCGGCCTTCAAGGACTGTGCGCGCCTGCCGCACACGGTGGGTATGGTGACGGACCTGGACGGACACCTCACCTCCCGGGCCCTGGGTCCCTGGGGGGCCGAGCTGCGCCGCCGCGAGCACCAGCTGGCGGGGGCGGACGCGAAGGATATTGAGGACTACGTGGCCGCCATGCAGCCCGACGATGAACCCATGCCACGGCTCATGATCATCATTGACGAGTTCGCGGCCCTGGTCTCCGAGCTGCCGGACTTCGTGACGGGGCTGGTGGATATTGCCCGGCGTGGGCGCTCGCTCGAGGGTGCACCTGGTGCTGGCGACCCAGCGGCCCGGCAGGGCGTGGTGTCGGCTGAGATCAAGTCGAACACGAACCTTCGTGTCGCCCTGCGCGTCACCGATGAGAACGACTCCCAGGACGTCATCGAGGGCCTCCAACTCGGCCTACATCCCGCCCTCGATCCCGGGGCGCGCCTACGCGCGGCTGGGGCATGCAAGCCTGCGCCAGTTCAGTCCTCCCGGGTGGGGGACGGCCCCGTGGGGGCGATGCCGCGAGCGGCGGTGCGGGCGGCGACGCTGACGTTGGATGAGCTCTCCCGCCCGGAGATGAAACCGCCGGACATGGAGGAGGACGCGACGATCCCCACCGACCTGGCCACCCTGGTCTCCGCGATGGGTGCTGCCCACACGGCAACGGGCCGGCCTGACCCGCACGGCCCGTGGCTGCCGCCGCTGCCGGAGCTCATCACGCTGGAGCAGGTTCAGGAGCGTATGGGCGGCTCAGGCCACCGAGGGCGGGCGCCCTGGGTGGGGGTGATCCGCGGGCGGCGGCTTCCTGCCGGCGTTGCCACTGGGCTTGGAGGACCTGCCTGGCGAGCAGGCGCAGCGACCCATGACGTGGGACTACAGCGCGCCGGTCGCCTGGGGATCGCCGGTGCCCCGCGCTCAGGGCGTTCCAGTGTGCTGCGGGGGATCGCGGTGGCCCTGGCGCAGACGGCCTCCGCCGCAGAGGTGCACGTCTACGGCATTGACGCGGGTAATGGGGCGCTGGCCCCGTGCGTGAACCTGCCGAACTTCGGAGCGGTGGTCACGCGTGACCAGGCGGACCGGATCCGTCGCATGCTGGCGCTGCTGGGTGGCCAGGTGGCCTACCGTCAGCAGTACCTGGCCACGCACGGCTACGCTTCCGTGGCCGAGCAGCGGGCCGCCACCCCGCCGTCTGAGCGCCTGCCGTACCTGGTGCTGCTCATTGACCGGTGGGACAACTTCATGGCGACCTTTGAGAACACTGACGGTGGAGCGATCCCCGGAATGGTGGAAACGCTTATGCGTGAGGGCCCGGCAGTGGGGCTGCGCGTGGTCATCGCCGGGGATCGAACCGTTTTTCCGGGGGCGGTTCGGGATGATGCTGGAGGACCGGCTGCTGCTGCATGCCGAGCCGGATGACTTCGAACTCGTCACCATGCGCTCCCGGGATGTTCCCCTGTCCATGCCGCAGGGGCGGGCCTTCCGCTCGGGGGAACGGCCCCGCGAGGTCCAGCTGGTGATGCTGACCGATGATTCAGCGGGAACGGCGCAGGTGGCCGCGGTTCACCATGCAGGCGAGCAGGCTGCGGCCGCATGGGGTGTCGTTGACCGAGCCCAGCGTCCGGGGCACGTGGATGAGCTGCCTGTGGCGATCTCCGCCGAGGAGGCGCTCAAGCTCGAGCCTGCCCTGGAGCCGAACGAGATCGCCTTCGCCGTGGGAGGCGATGATCTGCGCCTGCTGCCGGTGTCCCTGGAGGACATCGGTAACGCCTTCCTCGTGACGGGTCCGAGGCGTTCGGGGCGGTCGACGGCGCTGCACTTCGCCACCAACCGGCTCCTGGAGAACGGCCAGAAGGTCGTGCTGGTGCTGCCGCGCAAGTCCCCGCTCATGGAGCTCGCCAGCAACCCGAGTGTGCTGGGCGTTCTGGGTGTGGATGCGGGGCCGAGCGACCTGAGTAAGTTCTTGCAGGAGAATCCGGAGAACACCGTCATTGTGGTGGATGATTTTCGATACACTGACAAACGACCACAAGATCAACTCGAGGATTGAGGAGCACATCACGACCTGCCGCGACCATCCCGGGGGCGTCCTCGTGGCCTGTGGTATCGACGAGATTGGAGGTATGTACCGCGGTGTTGTCGCCACTGCAAAGAAAACGCGGACTGGGCTCATTCTCGCTCCCCGAAGCTCTGAAGACGGTTCCCATTTCTCCGTCCGCCTCCCTCGGTCCGTCGGAGGTCCGGTACCTAAAGGGCGTGCCGTTCAGGTCGATGTCACCGGATGGATGTGGGTGCAGGTACCAAAAGCATAGGAGAAAGTAAAGTGTAGAAAGTTGCAGCATGATCTCCATACGCATGAGAAAACGTATTGGAGTAGAGGCAATAGGGCGTGCTGCATGTAGTTGTTGTCGAAATGTAAGTATCGCGACCAAGTGAAGCAAGGAGTAGTGAGTTTTCATGTCTGACGATGAGAAGAAAAAGAAATACGAAAAATTGTGCAAACTGTCCAACTACATCTATCAGGAATGTAAGTCGCTCGGATTTTATGATGAGGGCGGGAATATCCCATTTAGAGGCCCTGCGCGCACGATTTCTGAACAAGTATGTAACGATAATATATGGTCCGCCACAGCCGCTGATGACCAGGCTGCAATCCTGCAGATGTCTATATCTGACCTCGGCAAGAGGTTCACAGACCTCCATCAGGCTGTGAAGTCTGAAGCTGCAGCAAAGAAACCTTAGGTTTTGCTTGAGATAGTTCATAGAATCCTCCTAACAAAGAACAGGTAGAGTAATGGGAAAAGTACTGGTTAGGCTCGACCAAAAGAAACTGACCGAGCAAATCTCTAACATTGAGAAGCTTGCCGCCAATTGCGATGCCTCCGCCAAGCGGATTCAAACCGAAAGTATAAATCAGGGAGACGTATACCCCAGCGCCAGTCACTTCAAGTCCGACATCCAAGGATCGATAAATAATGTGAACATGGATGCCAGTGATATAAGAACGATAATGAATCGAATTATCGAGCTTAACCAGAACGGACTTGGAACATACAACTCCAGTGGAACGATCACCTTTTTATATTCCTGAGTCTGTAAATCAACATGTATCCGCGCCTTTGATGATTGGACTCAGGGCGTCGCTGACGCCCAAACACTGATAAAATACGCGGATGGCAACCCGACTCCGTCCGTGCAACAGGTGGAAGAACTGTTCGCGAGAATGGAGAAAAATCAAAATAATCCTAACTACGCTCTGCGCTAATCGACCCTGAAACTGGTGAGATCGGTGCAGGGCGTCTTCTTGACCCTGCCGACAATGATCCAGGAGAAATTCCCCGAACACTACAGTGGACGTAACAACTCGCCTTACGTAGCGAGTGAGTTCCCCTGATGCGGGTTCTAGACTGGTTAATATACTAGGGCACGTACTGTCTTCGGCGTCTTTAAAATGGTCGGACGATGAAGGAGCTCGTTATGGGCAAAGTTTAGCCGATATGTGCGAAGAGCAAAAACAAGCCTGAACGAATCTATGTTCTCAATGGCATATTAATGACTTCTCGACAAGAAGACGTGAATAACGATGGAGAGCTTGACGACATAGGCCTCGACTACAACGACTCAATGCTAACCAATCTGGCGATACGTCTCAATGACTTCCAGCCCGCTCCTAATACGTGGGGTTTCAGCATTAAAAGATGCTGCAGTTGACACGCAGCGTCATCCCGCGAGAATGCAGTTCTCAAGTAACCCTCTTTCTGGTGTTGTGCACGCTCTTGCAGGAAATGTTCCGGCGGCGGCACAGTGGCTCATGCCGAACGCAGGACGCTACAAAGAACTTTCGCCTGATGATGCTAAAATGGTAGTCAAACGGGTTCGAGAGATTGTATCTAAAGATGAGATCGGCGATAATACGTGGACCACTGATTGGGCACATTTGGCCGACTCTATCGATCAGGGAGCATACCCGCACGATCCCCACGATCCTGATAGTAAGAACTCATCTGTTCAATTTGAAGGGTCGGCTGAAGCCGTGATGACTTCTGGTATCTTAAACACTATTGGCGGCACGGATAATCCGGTGACGCTGTCTGATTCGGCGCGCATGTCGATTGCTCAGGTGATGTCTAGAAACCAGCGAGCGGTTGACGACTCAGCAGGTTCAGATAATTCTCCGAAACCCTATTTGTCGTATTCCACGCTCGATGGTTCATCTCCATATCAACCGTTATTCACCGACAGGGCCTTGAGCAACCTAGCAGGCCAGGTATCACTCAATAGTAAAGCGTCTAGCCTCCTGGGGACTTCTCTGCGGGAGTATCATGAGAAGGAACTGAAGGCAGCAGTAGCGAACTATAAGCAGACTAAGGATCCGAAATTGGTGAATGACGTCATAATGAAGCAAAGCAATACCAATGGTTTTCTTACCGGAAGTGAGAATCGTGCGCTTGTTGAGCTCGGAAAGCAAAATGATGCTAACAGTAAAGCGGCGAATAAAGTCATCCAGAAAACCGCTGGGTTGACTCTCAGAAAGATCCCTATTGTTGGGAGTGTCGCATCTATGCTGGCTAATCAAGTTGAAGTATACGATGTTGGCGATGAAGACGCCGCAGAACAATCCGCGGTTACTAATAAAGGACAGAGGTCTAGGGCGAGCAAGAATCAAGTGACTGCGGAGTTGTTGAAGAGCGATTTGTTCACTCCGGCAGAGCTGGCTCAGATGAGCACGCAGATTGTGGATGACAAAGAACAAGCCGAGACCATTATTGACGATGACGGTAATAATCATGTAAAGAATATGAAAACCATCGGAACTCGCTGATGGAAGCGACATGTCGTCTGACACGTCGACTGGACTTTGGCGTGTTGGGCAGAATCTTCATAACAACACCTTTGATTTTAGTACCGTACCAGACACAAAGTTTGAAGAGGATACACTCGCGCAAGTAACGCTACCGGTAAAGCGAGCGCCGACGCTACCGGTAAAGCGAGCCCCGATGCTACCGGTAAAGCGAGCCCCGATGCTACCGGTAAAGCGAGCCCCGATGCTACCGGTAAAGCGAGCGCCGACGATCCAAGTTGGTGGGAAGACGAGTGAAAAGCGTGCGCGGTGATTGTATTTTGCCGACATATTAGTAATGCTACTGATAATCAAGTTAGCTGAATGCGATAGGGTGTGGCGCAAATTATGGCTAATCATCGATTCAAATTGGCAATCGCTGCCGCGATAGTTCCGTTTGCTTTCGGCTGCGGGAAAGGGCAACAACCCAAAGGCGACATTACTCCGAGCGCAACAATGAGAAGCGTCGTTAGTACTGACGTGCCTTCGGGTGTCGACGAATATCGGCCCTGCTTGGGTCTACCAATTTCTGCACTTAAGGCGATGTTTGGAGATAGTTCTGTCGTTACGGCGGACAGCATGTTCGCTGCCATGAAAGGAACTGAGTGTCAGGTCACTGTTCGAGGAAAAGTTGTATTCAGAAGTGCTTTTTGGTTTTATTCCAGACGCCACAGATGCTCGTGAGAAGCAAATTGTTTTCGGATGCCGACAATGAGTCATCGTTCGCATTTAAAAGGGATTGATGGGTCAGGCGTCAGAATGGTCAATGACGGAGGAAAAGAGGGGTATTCGATATTTGTTTGCGGCGACCATTACTTTAAAGCCGAAGTTCTTGATTTAGCCGCAATGAATGGGGGCTTGAAATGAATCTTGAGAACTTAACATTTTATTTCCTTCCGTGGCTTTGTCAGAATCAGCCGATTCAGGGCTGGGGAGAACAATGTGGCAGGTCAAACAAACATACTCCGTTGACGGCCGCAGTTACTAGTTTGATGATTCGGGTGAGAGTCTGCTTTGGGTTCAATGAAACATACAGTGAAGGGAGTAAAGTTAGGGTTGTTGTCAGTCGAGGTTGAGGGGTCGTGGTCATGGTGCATTAGAATGTGTAAACTCAGGATTTCGAAAGAACTCTCTGCGCTTCGGTGAGGCATTCTGGGTGCAGTTAGCCTCGATCGTTCAGTGGTTGGTCGGGTGGGGTTTGGTGGCATCGTTGCCGGTGTTGTGGCTGGGATTATGCCGCCTGAGTTGGCTCATTTTGTGTCGTGGTGGATGTTGTGGAGGGCTTGGGTGAGGTCGGGCGGGAGGGGTCAGCGGCTGTGAGGTGTGCTGGAGTGCGTGGTGTTTTTTCGGACTGGGGGAGTTTTTCTTCCCGTGAGTCGATAGAATAGATCCCATGCCCGCAGCGAAATACTCGGAGGAGTTCAAGGTCCAGGTCGTGCGTGATGTCATTTAGAAGGACCGCACGATAGCCTCGGTAGCCGCCTCGTACGATCTTGTGGCCCAGACGGTGGGTAACTGGGTCGCCAGGCACAGAAAAGATCATGCCACCGACCAGGACCGCAAGAAGGCCTCCGAGTCAGCCGAGATCGCGAAGCTGAGAGCGGAAAACAGGGAGCTGCGTCGGGAGAACGAGTTCCTAGAAAAGCAGCCGGCTTCTTCGCGAAGGAACGACCGTGACCGAGCGCTATGAGTTCATCAATCGCGAAGAAGGCTCCTACCCCATCTCCTCGATATGCCGGTGGGACGGTTTCTCACGGTCCGGCTACTACTCCTGGCGCGACCGACCTGAGTCCATCACCAGAGCGAAAAGAAAAGAGCTCAGTATCATCATCAAGGACGTTTTTAAGGACTCGTGAGGGCACTTACGGGTACCGAAGGATCCAGGCCTATCTGGAGAGGCGCGGGGTGAGGGTGGATGGCGCCACGATCCGCTCCATCATGAGGGAGCTGGGCCTTGAGGCCGCGCAGCCACGGGCGAAGGTCCGTACTACCGTGCCGGCCGAGGACCTCGATGAGCGCCCCGACCTGGTGGGGCAGGACTTCACTGCCGACGAGCCTGGGCGTAAGTGGTGCGGGGACATCACTTACATCAACACATGGGCCGGTTTCGTCTATCTTGCAACCGTTCTGGACTGCTGCACCAAGAAGGTCGTGGGGTACGCGATGGCCGATCATATGCGCACCTCGCCGGTGTGTGAGGCCATCGACATGGCAGCCAGGCGCTGCCCGGTTGAGAAAGGTGTGACAGTCTTTCACTCCGACCGAGGAAGTCAGTACACGTCTCAAAGATTCCTGGATCACCTGAAGACCTATGGTATCCGTCCGTCTGTGGGGCGTACCGGAGTGTGCGGTGACAATGCTTGGGCGGAGTCATTCAACGCCACACTCAAGAACGAAAGGGTGCATAGAATGGTGTATCCCACGAAGGACAAGGCGATCAACGATATTGCCTCGTGGATCGAGATGAGATACAATCACATACGCCTTCACTCAGCCCTAGGTTATCGCACACCTAACGAGGTCGAGCAAGAATTCCTGCGCTTAACCAAGGCAGCCTGAAACCCCAAACAAGCAGTGTCCGAAAAACACCTAGCAGTCCAGACAAGGAGGACGACCTGCGGCGGGTGGGTTACTCCAAGGAGAGGCGGGTCGATCCTCAGGTCATCGTGGGCCTGCTGGTCGACCGCCGTGGTTTTTCCCTGAGAATCGGGTGCTGGGAAGGGAACAAGGCCGAGACCACCACGATCATCCCGGTGGTGGAGGCCTTCCAGGCCGCCCACGGCATCGAGGAGCTCGTCATCGTCGCTGATGCCGGCATGCTCTCGGCCGCCAATCTCACGGCCCTGGATGAGGCGAGGCTGCGGTTCATTGTCGGGGCCCGCCAGGTCCGGGCCCCAGGGGATCTGGAGGCCCACTTCCGCTGGGCCGTTGACGCCTTTACTGATGGGCAGCTCATTGACACCATCACCCCCAGGAGGGGCTCGCGGAGCGAGCGGGACGTCAGCAAGCGTCGTGAGCCCGTCTGGGACCCGGACACTCACCCGGGGTCGTGGAGGGCGGTGTGGGCCTACTCCAAGACGCGCGCCGCCAGGGACACTCAGACCCTGACCGCCCAGGCCCTGTTGTCATCATCAGTAGCAGTCATCAGTGTCAGTACTTCCACAAGGGCTTACACAAACCATTGAACAGGCTCTCGGCCCGGTCGACCAGCAGGCCCACGATGATCTGGGGGTCGACCCTCCGCTCTTTGGAGTAGCCGACCTTGCGCAGGTCGTCCTCCTTCTCGGCCTCGAAGTAGAGCGTGGTGACGTCGTACAGGCACAGGGCCAGACCGGAGGTGTTGGTGACGTGCTCGAACAGGGGCTGAGAGAGCGCCTGGCGGTAGCCTCGCTCCTGGGCTTGCGGGCAAGGGAGCGGAACAGGGTCCGACGCTGACTGACTCCAGGCCCAGGTCACCCAGGACGCGGGGGACCTGGGCCTTGGAGGTCGGCTCGATCAGACGCGCCAGAACCATCTGCTCAAAGGCCCGATCACCTGACTCATGACGCTTAGTGTGCCGGGGGTGGGGTGCTCAGGGCGGTGAGGATGTCGTTGGCGGTGTCGGTCAGACGTGGTGCGGCGGTGAGGTGGTGGCCGTTGAGGTTGATGGTGACCTCCTGCAGGCCGCGTAGCTCGCGCACGATCCTGGCGATGCTGATACCGGTGGCCTCCTGGAGGTGCCGGGCGACGGCCAGGGCGGCCATGACCACGGTCAGGTGAGCCTCGATAGCATCGCGCTGGTGGTGGAAGACGGGGCGGGCTGGCAGGTCGTGCTTGCTCATCCGGAAAGAGGCCTCGACGTGCCACAGCTCGTGGTAGGAGGAGACGACCTCACCGGCATCCATTAGGTGCGCGGGGATGTTGGTGACGTAGCCCTTGAGACCCACCAAGGACCGGGCCCGGGCCAGGGAGGCCTCATCGAGGACCTGATCGCCTTGATGGACGGTGACGAAGCGCGTGCCCTTGGGGCGCTTCTCGCCGGCGATGACGGCTCGCGCCCGGTTGGTCTGAGCTGTGAGGGTCTGGTTGTCCCGGGCCGCGCGCTTCTTGGAGTAGACCCATACCGCTCTCCATGAGCCCGGGTGGGTGTGCGGGTCCCACACCGGCTCGGCCTTGCGGCTCTTGTCCCGCTCGCTCCGCGAGCCCCTCCTGGGGGTGATGGTGTCGATGACCTGCCCGTCAGTGAAGGCGTCCCCACTCCAGTGGAAGTGGGCCTCCAGGTCGCCTGGGGCCCGGACCTGGCGGGCCCCGACAATGAACCGCAACCGGGCGTCGTCCACGGCCGCCAGGTTGGCGGCCGAGAGCATGCCGGCATCGGCGACGATGACGAGCTCCTCGATGCCGTGGGCGGCCTGGAAGGCCTCCACGATGGGGATGATCGTGGTGGTCTCGGCCTTGTTGCCCTCCCAGCACCCGATTCTCAAGGGGAAGCCGGCCCGGTCGACCAGCAGGCCGACGATGACCTGGGGATCGACCCGCCTCTCCTTGGAGTAACCCACCCGCCGCAGGTCGTCCTCCTTCTCGACCTCGAAGTAGAGGGTGGTCACGTCATACAGGCACAGGGCCAGGCCCCCACTGGCGGTGACGTGCTCGAACAGAGCCCTAGACAGGCTCTCGCGGTAGCCCCGCTCCTGGGCCCGGGCCAGGGAGCGGAACAAGGTCACGGTGACCGGCTCCAGGCCCAGGTCACTCAGCACCCGAGGGACCTGGGCCTTGGAGGACGGCTCGACCAGACGCGCCAGAACCATCTGCTCAAACGCCCGATCACCCCCAGTAGCGTTCCTCAGCCCCAGACGGGTGTAGACCCCGTGCAAGACGTCCCACAGCAGGCCCGAGCGCTTGGAGGCCACCACCGCGTCAGTGCCGACCGGGGCTGAGGGCCGTGAGGAGTCCCGAAACCGCCGGTGGTGTGGGAGTCAGGTCCAGGGCCAGCTGGTCCGGGGCAATACGGTGCCGACCGATCTCCATCAGAGCAGCCAGCTCGGCCTCAGTGTGGGCCGATCCCAGGTGCTCGATGACCTTGTCCCGGCGCCCTTCCTTGACCGCGATCTGCACCGCCGTCGCCCCAGAGGCTGTCTTGACCTTACGCAGAAACGGGCTCACCACACCCTACCGACCCCTTAGTGTGCCAGCACCCCTCAACACCACGGAATACCAACGAAAAACCCACCCCCAAAACCCCAGACCCCGCAAACTGTCACGAGGTCAGGTCGTAGCTCGCTCGCGCAGCTCATCGGGTACTTCTTCTGTCCCGACAGTGATCCTTCCGTGTCATCACTGCCTCCATCAAACCCAGGGACGATTCACCGTGACGTTGTTGTGATCTGGCGGGTAGAGTCAAAGGAGTTCCTGCTGCGCCGGGAGATTGTGCGCGGCCCGATCGTGGAGGTGTTCCTCATGACTCGTTCGCTTGCTCGTCTGTCTGGTCGCTGCCGTGTCGCAAGCGCACTGGGTGCTGGCGCGCTGGCCGCCTCGCTGGCCCCTGGTGGGGTGCTCGTCAAGCAGCCCGAGGCGGGGGACGATCCCACCGCTGAACACTGGGGGAACCCGTGGTAGTTCGACGGCGTCACCGGCGGCGACGTCTGCTGCGTCGGCTGGTGCGAGCGGCGCTGCCAGTGCCAGTGCCGGTGCGGTGACTGCTGAGTCCCTGTCCGACCCCGAGCTGGGCTACACCGTGGTGTCCATCCCCGACGGCCTGGACGCCACCCAGACCAAGGTCCTTCAGGACTTTATCGCCTACGACAAAGGCCACCTGGCGAATCTGGTTCGGCGGAGGAAAAGACACTACAGGAATCGACAAAGTTGCCACTGGGTCAACGTTGCAGCACGTTATCGACAATGCGGCCAAGATGAAGGCCGATGGTCGGCGCGCGCAGCCGCCCGTGCGAGTCTCCGTGTCAGATGTTTATGTGGATGGCGGTGGGGTGTCGGCGCAGGGTGACGATATGCGTTGATCAAACTAAAATGTCAATGCTTGATGATAAGGGTAATGATGTGACAACTCAAGCAGACAGGGGCCAGGTGCCGTTAGCGACAAGGATGGTGCATCCCGGCAATAACGGCTGGCTAGCCACTGAAGAGCAGCAGGGGCAGGACGGGGAGTGCTCAGTTGATTGGGAGGTGGGCGAGATGGGGAAAGCGCGAGCGTTAGAAGAATTTGCTCGTCACGTTCGCCGCATTGGGCATTGCTGCTGGCGTCCTGCAGCCCGTTGGTGCCGAAGCAAAGAGACTACTACTGCTGGTGGGGCGCGTCGGCAGCGAGCGACGGCGGTGGTGAAATCACTGCGTCTGTGACCGTGGAGTATGTGACTGCAGGGGTCGGGTGGTGATGGTGGAGGTGTTACGTCCTCGTCATCTGAGTCGGTTACTGTAAATCCTATCTGTCGTTACGTTCCTTTCGTGAGTCCCGCGGAATTGAAAGGAATGATGAAGGGGTTCAATAAGCAAGAACCAAGCGATAGTGACATGAGGAAACTATATCCCGGTTATGAGGAGCACAAGAACGACAGTGGGGGAGCTGGTACGCGCGGTCTTGCAAGATGTTGTACCTGGCCCCTGCTCTGGTGGTTCCCGTGTCTGAGGAGGAGGGCTGAGGATGCCCGGGAGATCAGTGAGTTCTACGCGAATAATCCTGATGAGATCATCTGGGTTGAGCCCGGCGCGAGCCCGCCGGCTCCTCGTATCTCGGCAGGTCGACTCGCCCGGGCCGCGTGGAAGGTGGTGAAGATCCCCGCCCCGACGGTGGAGACCACCCCAGGTTGGCCCCCAGGGCGCGACACTGGTGGGGATGGACACCTGGGTGTGGGCCACCGGCAACACGCCGACCAGCGTGACCGCCAGGGCCACTGCCGGTAGCACCACCGCCACCATCACGGCCGGGTCGTCTGGTCTGCAGCTGTCAGCCCCCGACGGCAAGGCCTCCTGCACTGGCTTCGGCATCGCCTGGCACTCCGGCATGCCCGAGGGCTCCAGCCCCTGCACCATCTCCTTCAACCGCAGCTCGGCTCACCTGGGTGGTGCCACGCCGCTCGCGATCAAGGTCGCCTACTCGGCCTCCTACTCCGGTAGTGATGGGAGTAGCGGCACCTGCCGGCCATCACCACCACCAGCACCGTCAACCTCCCCGTCGCCGAGGTCCAGACCCTCACCACCAACCACAACAACCCCCGCCAGAACTGAGCTGGAACAAACAGTTTGACCGCGCCGCAGGCGCAGTAGGAACGAGAGCATCGTCTTGTCGCGATATCACGTGAATGACATAATGGGTCTGTGCGATGGACGGTTGAGTTCTCCGACGAGTTCTGACCTGGTATCAGGGGCCTGACTCCCGAGGGAAGGCGGCGACCCGTCGCGTGCTGGCTCGGCTGGAGGATGCCGGGTACATGCTCGGAATGCCGTTGTCGAAACAGCTGGGCGAGGCCTGCGCGAACTGCGGTTCACCTGCGAGGGGTGGCGAGACGGATCACGTACGTTCTCGAACCCGAACGGAAGGCCATCATGCTGACCACCTTCCGCAAGCAGCGCCAGAACGAGCGGCGGGGATCCTACGAGGCCAGCGGGCCCAGGCGGCCTATCGGTCCACACAGACAGCGACCAAGAACGCCCGAAAGAATAGGAAGTAATCGCGAGGACCACACCGTTCCGGCAGGCTGAGGCCGAGGCCCTGGCTGCTATGACTTCGGACGAGCGTGCCCGATTCGACGCCGCTGAGGCCGAGGAGGAAACCCGCCTGCAGCTCGCTGAGCTCGTTTACGCCGCACGTACACGTGCAGGGCTGACCCAGGCCGAGTTGGCTAGGCGCATGGGAACCCAGCAGTCAGTCATCTCCGCCGTCGAGAACGGTGGGCGGGTTCCTTCTGTCTCGACTCTCTGGCGTATCGCCTCGCACTGAATCTGCGCCTGACCATCGACATGGCTGCCGCGAGCTGAACCCAGTCTCCCTCCGATTATCCGCCCGCCGCCCCACCGCAGGGGCGGCGGGCTATCTCTACTCCTGGACGACCTCTGGACACCGTCGGCCCAGCTGTAGAGCGGCAGCCCACTAACCCGGACTGCCTGGATCTGCGGGTGAGGGTGACAGGCCTACCCAGTGACGTGGGGGCCATACTGTGGTGCACTCTCGGGCGTGTGGGCTCTGTGCTCGCACCGCTGCGGGGCGTCGCTGCGGAATGTTGCAGCGACGTGATCGGGTGAGTCTGCTCGTGCTGGTGGAGGCTGCCGGAGGCGCCGTAGTCCGTGACGTTGTTGTGATGTGGCGGGTAGAGTCAGGGGATCCTGCTGTGCCGGGAGATTGTGCTCGGCCCGATCGTGGAGGTGCTTCCTCGGCTCGTTCCCTCGCTCGCCTGTCCGGTCGCTGCCGTGTTGCCAGCGTCCTGGGAGTGGGCCTGCTCGCAGGCTCACTCGCTCTGGCTGGTTGCTCGTCGAGCAGCCCGAGAAGCGGAGGCACGATCCCGCCTCTCAGCACTGGGGGACCAGTGGTAGTTCGACGGCTTCACCGGCGGCGACGTCTGCTGCGTCGGCTGGTGCGAGCGGCGCTGCCAGTGCCAGTGCGGGGGCGGTGACTGCTGATTCCCTGTCCGACCCTGACCTGGGAGTACAGTGGTCTCCATCCCCAAGGCCTGGATACCACCCAGACCAAGGTCCTTCAGGACTTTATTGAGGCGGATAAAGTAACCTGGCGTCTCTGGTTCACCGTAAGTACTGATATCGATCTTACAAAAATCGCAACCGGGGAGGCGCTTACCAATGGGATGAGGCGGGCTGAGAACATGCGTGCCAGCGGAGAGCGTCTTAAGCCGCCGATTCGGGTCGCCGTTGAGAGTGTTGTTGCTGACCCCGGCGCGATCAATGCTACCGTGGAAGTCTGTGAAGACCAGACTCAAATGGTTCGGGTTGACGCGCAAGGGAAAGACATAACAAAGCCAGAAGAGAAGGTGAATCTTCCTGCGGCGATTACGATGATCCCCTCATCGGCCAACAAATGGGTGATAGCAAGGGAAATTGATGGAGAAGGGGATACTTGCTCGGTAAGCAAGTAAATGAGGGTGAGATTATGGGTGTAAAATTATTGAATCATATACCTATACTTCCTCTGGTGCCTTGTGTGCTCGCGATTGGCGTCATGCCTGCTTCGGTGTCGCACGCTTCGGGAGTGGGTGACACTGAATCCAAGTGACGGCGGGGAGTAATTACCGCTCACGCTAGTTATGAGTTCACGACCGTCGGCTCAGGTGGTGGCGGCGGAGGTGGTGGCAGTGGGGCGACGTCGTCTTCGGTGGCAACGGTTTCAGTTCCGCCAACCTGCTATTACAAGCCGGACAAGACTGGCGCCGAAGCGGTGAAGTATCTTCAGGGAGAGTCTGCCTATGTTAAAAATATGAAGAAGGAGAAGTATCGAGGGTTGGACAGGTATCCGGGTGCGGAGTCGCATAAGGATGACACGTCGGGAATGTGGTATTCGATCCATTGTAATGTTAAGTACATGCACTATGGGCCTGACGGAACTGTCTCGGGTGGCCGTAATCAGAAAGATAAAGATTCCGACGAAGCGAAAGAGGTAGAGGCATTCTATTCCGCCAATCCGAGGACAACATCTGGGTTCCTGCTAGCGGTTCCCTCCGCCGCCATTCGTGTCCAGGGGTGCGGCTTGCTAAGGCTGTCTGGGAGGCAGTGAAGATTCCGGCTCCGACGGTTCAGACGAATCGAAGGTCGGTGACCGGGGCGCGACGCTGGTGGGGATGGATACCTGGGTGTGGGCTACTGGTGAGACTCCAACGAGTGTCAAGGCGACCGCGACGGCGGGGAGCACCTCCGTGACTGTCACTGCTGGGTCCTCTGGCCTGCAGCTGTCGGCCCCCGATGGGAAGGCCTCCTGCACCGGCTTCGGTATCGCGTGGCACAGGGGATGCCTGAGGGGTCGAGTCCCTGCGATCTCCTTCAACCGCAGTTCAGCCCACCTGGGTGGTGCCACGCCGCTCGCGATCAAGGTCGCCTACTCGGCCTCCTACTCCGGTAGTGATGGGAGTAGCGGCACCCTGCCGGCCATCACCACCACCAGCACCGTCAACCTCCCCGTCGCCGAGGTCCAGACCCTCACCACCAACCACAACAACCCCCGCCAGAACTGAACCGGCAACAGCATCTAAAGCAGCCATTCCCCGTCAGCACGCCCGTGTACTGACGGGGACATCCTGCGCGTTGGGGGACAGGATTCCTGTCCCCCAACGCGTGACTGGTCCCTGGCCGGAGGGGAATGTCCCCGACCATGAGGGTGGGCGGCGGCGCAACCTGACCAACCTGGTTGACCAGGTCGCTTTCTCCTGGGACCATCAATGCATGAAGACGGTGAAGGTTCAGGAGGCGAAGACGCATCTGTCGGCGCTGTTGGTGGAGGTCGAGCAGGGGACGACCATCAACATCGCCCGAGGGCGTCAGACAGTGGCGCGCTTGGTTCCAGTCGGGGGCGAGCGGGAGCTGGGCTTCGGCGGATACCAGCTGCCGGACACGTTCTTCGACGAGCTGCCGGAGGAGGGCTGAGTGCCTGGGAGGGTGCATGAAGGGCTACCTGCCTCGATACGCATGCGCTCATGTGGGCGATCAATGAGCCCGCACGTCTGGGCGGGAAGGCTGTCGAGGTGCTGCGAGACCGAGGGAATCTCGTGGTGGTCTCCGCCGCCAGTGCATGGGAGCTGCATACCAAGAACCGCATTGGGAAACTGCCTGGAGCGGGGCCGTGGCTGGATGCTCTCGAGGGGCACGTGCGACGGCTCGGGCAGAGTTCTTGCCCATCGAGTGGTCGCACGCGCGCTTGAGCGGGCAGCGAGTGGTCGCATCGCGATCCCTTTGATCGAATGCTGGCGGCGCAAGCGATGTACGAGTCGCTTGCGTTGGTGACGCGCGATCCGGCCTTCGAGGAACTGTCGTGTGACGATCCTGTGGTGAGTGGTCGTTGCCCTAGATGGCATGAGGTCATGACGTTGGCGACCTGTGTTGGGGTGCGGGTGGCGGGGTGTGGGACATTGGTGAGACTCCAGCTGTTGCCAAGGTGACCGCGACTGCCCGGGCCTGGTGTCCCGGGCTGTTGGTCAGGTTGGTCCGGTCTCGTCGCGGTGGGCGGGGAGACCTCGGTCGGCTCGCTTCCTCACGGGGATCTTCGACGCTGTCTGGGACACTTCACCGTGGCTGGGGGCACTCCCGTTTCCAGGCAGGGGCTGTTTGTGCGTCGGGGACGGAAATCCTGTCCCCAGTGCGCAGGGTGTTCCTGTCGATGACGAGCCCTTGACATCGGCCATCATCCTGGATGGCCTGACCGGCAAGCCTGCGCAGCAGGCCTGGTTCCTCCTCCGAGGACTGTTGGCACCACGTACCCTCGCCAGAACAGGGGTGTAGCAAGGAGGGCGACGAAGGTCGAGACATGTTCGTGATCTTCGCGGTAGTGTCGACAGGTTGGTTTCCGCCGGGTTGATTCCGGCCGACAGTCAGGAGCCCCCGTGGCACATGCCGAGAACCGCCCCGTGAGTCGAGCCGGTGCCCGTCGTCGAGCCGCCGCACTGGGCTGCCTGCTGCTCGCCCGGCTCGCTGGCTCCTGACCGGCTGCTCCTCCAGGACTCCAAACCCGACGCCAAGGCGCCCGCCAGCAGGGTCGGCTCTACGGGGAAGCCGACGTCGGCCTCCTCAGCTGCCGCCACGGCGTCGAGCACCGCCGGCACCGTCACGGCGACCTCCCTGTCGGACGCCCAGCTCAGGGTACACCGTCACCGCGATCCCCCGCCGGCCTCGACGTCAAGCGGGTCGCGATCCTCCAGGACTTCGTGGCCTACGACCAGATGTCCTGGAAGCTGTGGTCGGCGGCGGGCAGGACACCAGCAAGGTCCCCACCGTCACCACCGGCAACCTCCAGCAGCAGCTCATCAACGACGCCGCTACCTTGCAGAACACGGGGCAGAAGGCCAAGACCCCGGTCAAGGTCGCGATCTCCGAGGTTGCCATGAGTGCGGACGGCCAGAGCGCCACCGTCACCTACTGCGTGGACCTGACGCAGGGTGATGTACGTCGACGCACAGGGCGCGGATGTCACCGAACCCTTCCAACAAGGCGCGCATCCCGGCGAAGAACATCATGGTGCCCGGTAGTAACGGGCACTGGCTCGCCTCTGAGGAGGAGGAGACCGGCGAGCCGAACACCTGCAAGGTTGGCTGAGTGGATCGCCAGAGAAGCCCGTCGGGGCAGGTGAGCCTTGGTTTCAGGTGAGGCATGGCTTGCCTGTGAATCATAAGTAACACCCACGGCGACTTGCGACGTAGTAAAGTGATGGCCATGAACGCAGACACCATGACAACACCGTCCATCAACCTCTCCTTCACCGCCTCCGCCGCCCTGAGCGACAACCTCCAGCGCGTCCTGACCGACCTCATCGCCCTCGAGCTGGTCGGCAAGCAGATCCACTGGAACATCGTTGGCCCGAACTTCCGCGACGTCCACCTCAACCTCGACGAGGTCGTCGACATCGCTCGCGCCGGCTCCGACGAGGTCGCCGAGCGCATGCGCGCCATCAACGCCGTCCCCGACGGCCGCCCAGCCACCGTCTCCGCCGCCACCACCCTCCCGGCCGCCCCCGAGGGCGAGATCCTCACCAGCGAGGGCGTCGCCCTACATCGTCTCCGCCATTGAGGGCCGTCGTCGCCACCCCTGCGCGGCGTGGACGAGGACGTCGACTCCCGAGGACCCCACCTCCTCCGGCATCGTCGAGGACCTCATCGGCAAGCTCGAGCAGCAGGCCTGGTTCCTCTCCGCCGAGGTCCGCAAGCCCGTCCGCTGAGCCTGATGCTCGCGCCGACGCGCTGACTCATCACGTGGGGCCCACCTCCTGGCGAGGTGGGCCCCACGTTCGTGTCCACGGGGCGGACTGCCGGGCCCCGGGGTGGCATACCCGCCGGGGCGGTCCCGGAGCTTACTTCCGCCAGTCGCCCAGGGCTCCCTCCCGGCAGCCCAGCGCCGCGTCAACCAGGCTGTGGCGCTGGTCGTCGGGGCAGCCGGCGTGCACCCAGCGCAGGCAGGCATCGTCGAGGAATCCCAGGTAGCCCCACAGGGCGAAGTCGTCGCAGTGGCCCCGGCTGCCGCCGACAACCTCGGCCAGGGCTGCCACCGCCGCCTCGCGCGCCTGCCGCCTCACTCGGGCGGCCTCGTCACCCGGGTCGTGCCCGGCCAGCGCTTGGTAGGTCACCCAGCCGGGGAGCGTTCAGCGATGAAGTCCAGGTAGGTCAGCACCGATGTCCGCACCCGGTCCCGGGCCGACGACCCCTCCGGCAGGGGCGTCGTCGGCCCGCCGAGTGCGCTCGGTCAGGTCGTCAGCAGCGCGCCGGAGGACCTGGGCGTAGAGGCCGGCCTTCCCGGCGAAGTACTTGTGCACCAGCGCCTCGGAGGCCTGAGCCTCCGCAGCGACCTCGACCAGCGAGACCTCCTCGTACGGGCGGCTCGCGAAGGCCTGTCTCGCCGCGGACAGGATCAGCTCGCGGCGCTCGGCGGGATCCATGCGCAGGCGGGGACGCTTGTCGGTACGAGACGGCACCTTGACATGCTAACGGGAGCGGCGGCACCCTTGGAGGCATGGTTGGTGAGTCACCTGGAATAAGCCGTCCCGCAACCCCCGCCTGGATCGACCACGCCATCTGGTGGCAGGTCTACCCCTCGGCGCCACCGGCGCCCCCATTCGCCCCCGGAACCGGGTGCGCCCCTGACCGAGCCCGGCGCCCCCGCGCCTGGACCGCCTGGAGCCCTGGCTCGACTACGCCGTCGAGCTCGGCGCCAACGGCCTGTCGCTCGGCCCCATCTTCGCCTCATCCACCCACGGCTACGACACCACCGACCACCTGCGCATCGACCCCCCGCCTGGGGACGACGCCGCCTTCGACCGCCTCGCCGAGGCCCTGTCGCACCCGGGGCCTGGCCCTCATGCTCGACGGCGTCCTCGGGCACGTCGGCACCGAGCACCCCTCTTCCGGTCCGCCCGCGCCTGGGGACAGGAGCGCGGCCTCTTCCGCTTCGACGACGCGGCCGGCGGGGAGGGCGCGGACGGCGACGGACAGTCCGGCCCCGGCTACGCGACCTTCGAGGGGCACGAGTCGCTCGCCGCCCTCAACCACGACTCCGCCGAGGTGCGCGACCTGGCCGTGCGGGTGCTCACCCACTGGCTCGACCGCGGCGCGAGCGCCTGGCGCCTGGACGCCGCCTACGCCGTCGACCCCGCCTTCTGGGCGAGTGTCCTGCCCGCCGTGCGCGAGCGCCACCCCGACGCCTGGTTCATGGGGAGGTCATCCACGGCGACTACGCCGGCTTCGTGGAGGCCTCCACCGTGGACACCGTCACCCAGTACGAGCTGTGGAAGGCCACCTGGAGCTCGCTGGCCGACGTCAACTTCTACGAGCTCGACTGGTGCCTCAAGCGCCACAACGAGCTGCTGGACCGGTTCGTCCCGGCGACCTTCGTCGGCAACCACGACGTCACCCGCATCGCCAGCAAGGTCGGGGCCGGCGGGGCGGCGCTCGCCGTCGTCCTGCTCATGACCGTGGGCGGCGTGCCCAGCGTCTACTACGGTGACGAGCAGGCCTTCCGCGGGGTGAAGACCGAGACCCTCGGCGGCGACGACGAGGTCCGCCCCGCCCTGCCGGCCGTGCCGTCCGATCTCGCGCCGCAGGGTGCCTGGATGCTGCGCCTCCACCAGGACCTCATCGGGCTGCGACGCCGCCACCCTGGCTCGTGCGCGCCCGCACCGAGGTCACCGAGCTGGACAACCCACGACTGTCCTACGACGCCGTCGGCGAGGAGGGTCAGCGGCTGCACGTGAGCCTGGCCCTGGAACCGGCACCCCGCGCCGAGGTGCACGCCCCCGGCGAGGCGCCGCTCGTCGTCGAGCCGCCCGTGGGAGTGAGGGGCCCGCGTGGCCGGGGATCGGTGGCGTCGGCGTCCTGGTCGGTCGAGGATCAGGTGGGCCCGTACACTGGTGGGGACGTGTCTTCGCGGCCAGGGACAATCGACGCCGGCGGGGACACTTTGCCGCCGGTGGGTGCTATCGACGCGTACGGGACGGGAATCTTGTCCCCACACGCGCGGGTTGTCCCCGTCCGGACGAGACCGCAACCCGCCGCGCAGAATGTCCCCGGCGATGTCCTCCCCACGATGTCGCCGCCCGGTGCTTGCAGCCGGGGTTTGCGGCGTTCGTCTACACCGTGATGAGTGGGAGACTGGGGTGGATCACGCTCAGGTCTTCAGGGTCGGAGGTCACCACGGTGTGCCCCTGCTCCTCCGCCAGCAGGGTGACGTGAACGTCAACAACGTCCCGGTGTTCGCTGCGTCCGCAGAGTAGGCCGACGGCTCGCGCCGTCATGTCATCCAGAGGCGCCACGTGAACGCTGGGATCCGCCAGCAGTCGCGCGACGCGGGCCTGCCGAGGGCCTCCCCGCCAGGCCTGTGCCACGACGCCGGCTGGCACGCTCAGGGGCAGTCCCTCTCTAGTGCCCGCCGAAGCGAGCGCGCGGACCCGCGAGTCCCCGCGCTCGAGTGCGAGCAGCGCACCGGTGTCGAGGGTCAGACCCCTTGACACCCTTTCTGCCGGCGGCGGTCACGCCAGCCCCAGCGCCTGTCGGCCCTAAGCCAGGTCGGCGTCGTCGACGGGACCGAGCTCACGATCAAGATCGTCCAGCAGCTGGGCGAGGTCGTCCTCCCGCTGCACACGGGCGACCGCCGCGCTGATGAATCCCGACACCGACGGCGCCCGGCCCTGCTCGACCGCGCGACGGATCGAGACGACCTGCTCGTCCGGGAGGCTCACCGCGATCTTCTGAGTCACACCCGAATCATACCAAGGGTGGCGAAGACGCCCTGTGCCCAGGTGCGTGCCCCCGGTAAGGCGCCACTCGTCGTCGAGCCGCCCGCGGAGTAGGCCGCCCCGCACGCTGACGGGGACATATCTTCTGCGGCCGGGGACACTTTGCCGCCGGCGGGTGCCATCGACGCGTATGGGGACAGGAATCCGTCCCCGCACGCGCACGATGTTCCCGCCCGGAAGAGACGGCACCCGCCGCGCGGAATGTCCCCGTCGGTGCCCGGTGGGGTCAGGTGGTGCGGCCTCGGATGTCAGTGTGGCCTCACGTCGTGGCGGGGTCGGGAGAAACAGTGCGGAACCGGCGTCGGTAGGCCGACGGCGTCGTGCTCAGTATCTGGGCGAAGGCCTGGCGCATAGTGACGGCGCTGCCGAAGCCGCAGCTCGAGGCCACCTGCTCGACCGCCAGGTCCGTGCTCTCCAGAAGGCGCTGGGCCTCGCGCACCCGCTGCGCGCGCACCCATGCCGCAGGCGCGATGCCGGTCGACTCCCGGAAGGCACGGATGAAGGAACGGGTGCTCATCTGTGCCGTTCTCGCCAGCCGTTCCACGGGGAGTGACTCGCTCAGGTGCTCCAGCGCCCAGGCCACCGTGCTGCCGATCGGGTCGTCGTCGGCGCGCGGCGGCACCGGCCGCTCGATGTACTGTGCCCTGTCCGCCTTCGCGATGCGGTGCGATGACGAGCTGGCGTGCGACCTCGTTGGCGGCCTGCGCTCCCCAGGTGCGTGCGTGTGCCAGGTGGAGGCAGGCGTCCAGGGCCCGACGCCGCACCCGCCGAGGTCAGAACATCGCCGATGGTCCACGTAGAGGACCGACTCGTCCAGCGCGATCTCCGGGTGCTCGCGCGCCATCGGCTCGAAGGCCCGCCAGTGTGTCACCGCCCGGCGCCCGCCGATGAGACCAGCCTCGGCCAGGGGATCGCCCCCAGGCACAGGCCGACGACGCAGGCTCCCCGCGCATGTGCGGTCTTCAGGAGTGAGCGCAGCTCCTCCCCGGCTGGGCGGCCGTCGGAGAACCAGGCGGGGACTACGACGACGTCGGCCTCGCTTGCCAGCTCCGGACCTCCCAGACCACCAAGGATGTAGCCCTCCGAGGTGCGGATGGTGGTGCGCGATGGCGCGGTGGACGGCGGTGGGCCCGCACCTTCCGCGGGGGCTGCGGCCTCCTGTGGGGGTGTCACCGGCTCGGAGGTAGTGGTGAACAGTGAGACCTGCCAGTTGGCAAGACTCAGTCGGCTCACGGTCCCGAAAACCATCTGGGGGATCGACAGGTGGAACATGGTGACGCCGTCGAAGGCGTAGACGGCGATATGCATGCGACCTCCCTGAGCACGTCCTGCCCTGCGCCGAACCGGTGTCCCTCAACAGTTGGCGTGAAACCATCGTTACGTAGCATATGCGCCACTGGTGGGCGCCAGTCCGATCGCACATCCTGAGTGTCACCACGCAACCGCCGCGCCACGGCGCGCATGTTTGGAGACACCGTGACTGATCGTGATGAACCGGACCTCACCGCCCCGCGCAGAGCCCTGGTCCTTATCGACGTACAGAATGAGTACTCGCGCCTGCCGCTGCGCATCCGCTACCCGCGCCTGCGCGACTGCCTGGAGCAGATCGAGCGGGTGCTCGACGCCGCCGAGAGCACCGGACTCCCCGTGGTCTGCGTGCAGCACGCTGGTCCGCCCGGCGGCGCCACCTTCGCCCCTGGAGGGAAGGGCTTCGAACTCTGCCCGCGTATCGAGCGCCGACGGACCTCGCAGTGGAAAAGCGTCGTCAAGCACCACGGGTCGATCTACGCGGGAACCGACCTCGCCGCATGGCTGCACGAGCAGGGCGTCAATACCGTGACGCTCGTCGGCTTCATGGCGAATAACTGCGTCCTGGCCTCGGCGGCCTGGGGAGAGACGATCGGTCTGACGACGGAGGTGCTCTCCGACGCCGTCGGCGCCATCAATCTGCGCAACCGCGCCGGCAATGTCGATGCGCGCACGGTGCACACCACGCTCATGGCACTGCTGCACTCCAACTGGGCGGCGGTGACCACCGCCGACGACTGGTGCCGGACGTTGGCTCGCTGCGAGTCGCTGCCGCGCAGCAACCTTGCCGTCTCTGCAATGGCTCCGTTCTGACGGCGTTGTTGATGACAGAGATAGTGCTGTCGCAGCTGGGGACATTCGACGCCGTCGTGGACATATCTTCGCGGCCGGGGACATATCGTTGCGGCCGGGGCGTTCGACGCCTTCGGGGACAGGATTCCGTCCCCGCACGCGCAGGTTGTCCCCGTACGGAAGAGGCCGCACCCGCCGCGCGGAATGTCCCCGGCCGCGGGGCCAACAGCAACGCGGATCACCTTGACCTCACGTAGCGTGGGGACGAGGCTGCCCCGCATGAGCACCTTCAACGCATTCGAGATGAGCCCCGTGCCCGCGCCCAGCGAGGACGCCCAACCGCCCGAGCCCTTCCACGGCATCTACGGCATGCCGATGTTCGTCACCGTCCCGACACCGGACCTGGACGCCTCGGTCGACTTCTGGACTGAGGCACTGGGCTTCTTCACTCTGTTCAGCATTCCCGGTCAGCTGGTGCACCTGCGCCGCTGGGCCTTCCAGGACGTCCTCCTGGTGCCGGCGCCGCAGACGCCCGCCCCGGCCGACGGCCCTCGATGAGCGTCAGCTTTCCTGCGTCCCTGTCCCCAGATCGATGAAATCGCCGCGGCCTGCGAGCAGCGCCGACCGGGCAGCGTCACCGGCCCGCGCATCACGCCGTGGAACTCCCGCGAGGTCGAAGTCGCCACCCCTGAGGGCGTGCGCGTCATCCTCACCGCCGCCAGGCCCCTGGATCCGAACAGCGCGCAGGCCGATGGCCTCCGGCGCATCGGCATCGAGGTTCCCAAGGCCTGACTGCAACTGCCTCTCCTCTTGTGGTCGGGACATTCGACGCCGTCGGGGACCTTTTGCCGCCGTCGGGTGCATCGACGCGTACGGGGACGGAATTCCTGTCCCCGTACGCGCACACTGTCCCCGTCCGGAAGAGACGGCACCCCGACGCGCGGAATGTCCCCGTCGGCGTCCCCGGCTGAGCGAAGGCAGCCGGTCTCAGGACGCCGGGTGGAAGCGTGCGCCCGACGTCGGGTCGGCCAGCCAGGCCAGGGCCGCCTCAATGCGTCCGGGGGTCGAGCTCAGCAGCGGCTCGGGCAGCGCGTCCGGCGCGAACCAGCCCACCTGCGTGGACTCGTCGTCGGCCACGTGGGCGCGATCCGCGCTGCCGGGCCGTGCCCGCCCCACGAAATTGATGTCCATGAACACGCAGTTGTCCCCGTTGGGAAAGGCGAAGGGCTCGCCCGCGGTCACGCCCGTGAGCGCCAGCACCTCCACGTCCACGCCGGTCTCCTCCAGGCATTCGCGCCGGATCGCCACCGCCGGCTGCTCGCCGGGCTCGGGGATGCCGGAGACCACCGCCCAGCGCCCGTTGTCGGCGCGCCGACCCAGCAGGAGCCGGCCGGCCTCGTCGACGACGACGATGCTCACCCCCGGCAGCCACAGCATGTCGTGCCCGATCTTCTGTCGCAGGGAGACGATGAACTCCGGAGTCGCCATGCCGCGAGCCTAGACGATCACCCGCTGAGCGGGTGGAGCGGGAGGCGACCGCGGGGCTGACGGCTGCCAGCTCCGGCACTGTCTAACCTTTCGACCGAATCTTCAAAAAGACCCGGGCCGCGTCGATTATGAAGATCTCGGTCGAAGTGTGGGGAGGTGCGGGGTAGGCGGTGTGTGCTGGGGCGGCGGGCGCACGCGGTGCAGGCGCGGCCCGGTCAGCCCCGCACCCTCGCCTGACATGAGCATGGCGACGATGACCCTCGTGAGGGCCGCCACGACCCATGCCGTGACGAACATGTAGGTGTAGGCGATGGCGGCCACTTCCAGGTGCCGGTCTCGCGGCGCATCGCCGCAGCCGTGGCCATGCACTGCAGGGCGAGACGAAGAACACCAGGATCGCCGCGATCGTGGCTGGCGTTGAACAGCTGGTCGCCGGCCCTGCTGAGTGAGCGTGTCCCTCTGGTACGTCATCGTGGACAGGTGGGCGCCCGGGTCCTCGGGGTCCTCGGCGGCGGCGATCTGCCCGAGGGTGGCCACGAAGGTCTCGCGCGCCGCCAGCGAGGACAGGATCGATACGTTGATGCGCCACTCGAAGCCCAGCGGCTCGAAGACCGGCTGGACCGTCTTGCCGATGGCGGCCGCCCAGGAGTTGTCCATCGTGTAGAGGTCTTCTGCGCATCCAGCAGCTTGCCGAGCTCCTCGGGGTCGGTGATGACCTGCCCGTCATCGCCCTTGACGGTCGATGACGCCGGGTCCTTCACCGCCGCGGACACGGCCGCGCACTCGGCGCTGGCGGAGCAGTGGGCGTTGAACTGCTCATCGGAGCGCATGGGCACGTTGAGCAGCACCCACAGGATGAGCGTGGTCAGGGCGATGACGGTCCCGGCCTTCTTCACGAAGCCCTTGCAGGCGTCCCACACCATGATGAGAACCGTGCAGGCCGCGGCAGCCGGTAGGGCGGCATCTCCATGTAGAAGGGCAGCAGCACCCGCCGCGGTCGGTGAGGCGCTTGACCACCCAGGCGGCCACCATCGCGGAGACCGCCCCAGCAGGTAGAGGGCGAACATGACGGTGCCGCGCGCGTTCAGCGGCCCGATCTTCGCGTCGGCGGGCACCATAATGGAGGTGAGCAGGACGTGAGACGGGCAACCGCGCCGAGCAGGTCATGAGCGGGGCGGCCAGCATCGTGGCTACCCGGTCCTTGGCGCTGGGCAGCGTGCGAGTGGCCATGATCCCGGGGATCGCGCAGGCGAAGGACGACAGCAGCGCCACGAAGGCCCGCCCCTCCAGTCCGGCCCGGCTCACGATCCGGTCCATGAGGAAGGCGGCGCGCGACATATTCCCACGCCTTCGAGGAAGGCGATGATGAGAACAGATGATGATCTGGGGGACGAAGGTGAGCACCGCGCCCACGCCCCCGATGAGACCGTCCCCCAGGAGCCCGGCCAGCAGCGGGTGGGACTCGTCGAGCCAGCCGTGCACCAGCTCCCCCAGGGCGCTGAACCCGCCCTCGACGGCGTCCTGGAAAGGTGCCGCCCAGGTGAAGATCGCCTGGAAGAAGATGTACATGATGGCGAAGAACACCAGGGATCCCAGAACGGGGTTGAGCAGGACCTTATCGACGGCGGTCGTGATGCGGTCCTGCTGGGGCGCCTGTAGTCGGCGGCCTCCAGGATGGAGTCGGCCCAGGAGGCCACCTCGGTGGGCTCCGTCGGCGCGGGCAGCGGCGAGGCGCTGCCAGGAGGGGATGTCGGTGAGCTGCTCGCGCAGCTCGGGGATGCCGATGCTGCGGTTGCCGACCACCCGCACCGCCGGGATCCCCAGGGCCTGCCCGAGGGCCGCCACGTCCAGGCGCCCGGCGCGCCGCGTGAGCTCGTCGGTCATGGTGACCACCAGGCAGGTGGGCAGCTCCAGGGACAGGGCCTCGGCGACGAAGTTCAGCCCGCGCCGTAGCGTCGTGGCGTCGACGACGACCACGAGGGCGTCGGGCACGGTGATGCTCTGTGAGGCGTCGGTGAGGACGTCACGCACCACCTGCTCGTCGGGGCTGATCGGGTTCAGGGAGAGGCGCCCGCAGGTCCTCGATGGTCAGGCTGGTCTCGCCGATCCGGCAGGTCCCCAGCGACCGCGCCACGGTGACGCCGGGGTAGGGTTGCCGGTCTTGGCGTGCAGACCGGTCAGGGCGTTGTAGATGGAGGTCTTGCCCTGGCGTTGGGGGCGCCCGGCCAGAGCGACCCTCAGGGCGCCGGACACCAGGGTCTTGGAGCTGGAGGACCCGCAGTGGCAGTCAGGGGCGCCGGGGACCTCGGAGGCTGCGCAGTGGTCACTCATGGGCGCTGCTCCTCACGGTCGGTAGTGTCGGCCCGCTGCCCGGTGAGGGGCTCGACGACGTCGGCCTCGGTGAGGACCCTCGACGTGAACCATGCGGGCCTCGTGCGGCGCAGGCACGCTCGTAGTCGGCGACGCGGTAGACCACTGGGTCGCCCAGCGGGGCGCGGCGCAGGGGCGTCACGGTTCGGCCGGGCACGAAGCCCAGGTTGCTCAGTCGCTGGGAGATGGGGTCCTCGCCGTGTCCTCCTGCAGGGCGATGACCCAGGGCGCTGGTCCCCAGACGCAGATCGGACAGGCACGTGTGCGTCGATGGCGGGGCGGCTCCTGCGCCGCCGGTGTCGTTGTGCTGTGAGGTGAGACTGCAGTCGCCATGTTGCTCTCAGAGCTCCTCGGATCCTAAGTCTGTGATTGGTCATGATGCGGGAGTACACATCGACCACTGACATTCTAAGGTGAGGCTTAACTATCGTCACGACTTTGGGACGGCACCGACACAGATCAGGGGTGGGCCCACGCCCGCATCGCAGTCGAGCCGGGCACTCTCGCGCAGCCGGGCGGAAAAATGGCGGGGCTGTGCGAAAAGTGCCCGCCTCGGTGGCGGGCTGCTAGGGAGGGTCTACTCGTCGATCCGGCGGACCTCGACCAGCCAGGGGCACCGGCGCCGCAGCAGGTGCTCGAAGCGTGCGTGCATCGTGATCTCCGCGCCGGGCAGTGGTCGCAGGCGCCCTCCATGGCGATCTCGACGACGCCGTCGCGCACCGAGTGCACCACGAGCGCGCCCCCGTGGCTGCTGACGAAGGTTCCCAGGGAACCGTCGGCGATCTGCCGGGCGGCGGCCGCAGGGCGTCGTCGGGGCCGGAGGCGTGGGCGGTGGCGGCGTCTTCCATGACTTCCAGGGGCGCTCGAGGGCGTCCACCAGGGCGGATCGCACCCGGGCCCCCTCCGTGCGCCAGTCGTGGCCGGTGCCCAGGAGGGTGAGCACCCCGCCGCCGTCGACCCTCACCGAGCGCAGGGTGCCGTCGTCCAGGAGCTGCTGGAGAAGCGCCCGGGGCGTGGGCCACCTCCCGGTGAAGGCCAGCAGGCCGTCGGGAATGACCCACCGCAGCACGTCCGGGTCCGGCGTGGTTGTCGGGTGCGTGGGAACGACGGGCACGGTTGCCTCACTCTCCTGATGTCCGGGGTGCCCCCGCCGTCGCGGGGCACCGTCCCTGATCACTGCTTCGTTGTGCTCCAGCTACATGAACGCTGCCACGAGTGCGCGGCTGAGGGCCGCCATGACCCAGGCCATGACGAACATGTGGGTGAAGGCGATGATCGGCCACTTCCAGGGTGCTCGGTCTCGCGGCGCATCGCACCGGCCGTGGCCATGCACTGCAGGGCGTAGACGAAGAACACGAGGATCGCGATGACGGTGGCCGGGTTGAACAGCTGGTCGCCGGCCTTGTTGGTCAGGGTGTCCTTCTGGTAGGTCATCGTGGCTAGGGTGGGCGCCGGGTCCTCAGGGGTCCTCGGCGGCGGCGATCTGGCCGAGGGTGGCCACGAAGGTCTCTGCGGGCTGCCAGTGAGGACAGGGTGGCGACGTTGATGCGCCAGTCGAAGCCCAGGGGCTCGAAGACCGGCTGGACTGCCTTGCCTCCTTGGCCGCCCAGGAGTTGTCCATCGTGTAGGAGGTCTTCTGGGCATCCAGCAGCTTGCCGAGCTCCTCGGCGTCCGTGATGACCTGCCCGTCATCGCCCCTTGACGGTGGAGGACTCCGGCTTGTCCACGGCCGCCGCGATGGCGGCGCACTGCTGTCGGAGGCGCAGAAGGCCTCGAACTGGGCGTCCGAGCGCATCGGAACGTTGAGCAGCACCCACAGGATGACGGTGGTCATGGTGATGATCGTGCCCGGCCTTCTTCAAGAAGCCCTGCGGGCGTCCCACACCATGATGAGGACGGTGCGCAGGCGGGGCATGCGGTAGGGGCGGCATCTCCATGTAGAAGGGCAGCAGCACCCCGCCGCGGTCGGTGAGCTGCTTGACCACCCAGGCGGCCGCCATCGCGGAGACCGCGCCCAGCAGGTAGAGGGCGAACATGACCACGCCGCGTGTCCCGAAGGGGCCGACCTTGGCGTCGCCGTCGACCGTCAAGGAGATCATGATGACGACGGACAGGCGGGCCGAGCAGGTCATGAGGGGCGGCCAGCATCGTGGCCACCCGGTCCTTCGTGGAGGGCAGCGTGCGAGTCGCCAGCGATCCCGGGGATCGCGCAGGCCAGCGAGGACAGGAGTGCCACGAAGGCCCGCCCTCCAGGGCCCGGCGATGCTCGCGACCTTGTCCATGAGGAAGGCGGCTCGGGACATGTCCCCACGCCCTCCAGGACGGCGATGATGAGGAACATAATGATGATCTGGGGGATGAAGGTGAGCACCGAGCCCACACCCCTGATGAGACCGTCCCCAGGAGTCCGGCGATGAGCGGATGGGACTCATCGAGCCAGTTGTGCACCAGTCCGCCCAGGGCGTTGAACCCGCCCTCGACGGCGTCCTGGAAGGGCCAGCCCAGGTGAAGATCGCCTGGAAGAAGAGGAACATGATCGTGAAGAACACGATGAAAGTGCCGGGGATGGGGCGCAGAGGACCTTGTCGACCGCGGAGGTGATCTGGTCGTTCTGGGGCGCCTGGTCAGTCCGCGGCCAGCACCGAGTCCGCCCAGGAGGTGATCTCGTCGGGGTCGGTGGGAGGCGGCAGCGGGGTGCGCTGCCAGTTCTCGACCCTGGGCGAGCTGGGCGCAGGTCGGGCATGCCGACGCCGCGGTGCCCGATGACTGCACGGCCGGGATCCCGAGGGCCTGCCCTGAGGGCCGCAACGTTGAGCCGGCCCGTGCGGCGGCTGAGCTCGTCGGTCATGGTGACCACCAGGCAGGTGGGCAGCCCCAGGGCGAGGGCCTCGGCGATGAAGTTCATGCCGCGCTGCAGGGTCGTGGCGTCGACGACGATGACCAGGCGTCCGGGGCGCTGACCGTGGTCGAGGTCCCGGTGAGGACGTCGTGGACGATCTGCTCGTCGGGCTGATCGGGTCCAGGAATAGGCGCCCGGCAGGTCCTCGATGGTCAGGGGTCTTGCCGCCGACCTTGCAGGTTCCCATCGACCGTTGGACGGTGACGCCGGGGTAGTTGCCGGTCTTGGCGTGCAGGCCGGTCAGGGGCGTTGTAGATGGAGGTCTTGCCGGCGTTGGGGGCGCGGCCAGGGCAATGCGGGGAGCGCCGGCCACCAGGGTCTTGGAGCTTCCTGAGCCGCAGTGGCAGTCGGCGCCGTCATAGGGCTGCTCGCAGTGCTGCGACTCGCCCGGTGGCGTGCCGCGTGGTGTTGTGGGTGCTACAGAGTCTCCCGTGTTCGGTGCTTCGGGGTCGTCGGCCGCGTGCCGTCCGGCAGGCCGGGGTTGGAGGATGATGCGGTTCTCGGCCTCACAGTGGTGACCTGGATGAGCCTGGCCTCTGACGGCGCAGGCACAGCTCATAGTCGGAGACGCGGTAGACCACCGGGTCCCCATCGGGGCACGGCGCAGCGGCGTGGCGATCCGGCCGGGGACGAAGCCCAGGTTGCGCAGGCGCTTGACCAGGACGCCGCCGACGCCGTCGTCGGCCAGGCCGGCGATACGTCCGCTGGTGCCGGGGCTCAGGTCCGATAGTGCGAAAGTGGTCGCACCCGGTTCGGGAAGGTATGAGGTGCCTTCGGTGGCACGGTGTCGTGGAACAGCAAAAATCCATGGTGTCCTCAGATCGACATGAAGAGGGCTTCGTCGATATGAGTCTAAGGCAATGCTTCTCAACCTCGCAGCAGGTCAGGAGGCCTTCTGCTGTGTTGAGACGCATCTGCGCGGGAGGGGTGGCGGGAAGGAGATCCGATTTCTTAGTGAAACCTGGGATGGAAACTAAGGCTGCCCTGAGCTGAGTGGGGCTCGGTGGCAGGGTCATCCCATAAAATATATGAGACACTTCCTGCCTCCGAAGATAGATATTCTTGCGGAAGCAGGAAGTGGTTGGTCGATAAGATGTCGGGATGGTTGGTTGGGGATATTTCTACCTGAAGTCGAGAGCTGTTTCCCTGCGCTCTGCGGCCTCGGGAATCATTGAGTGGGATCGAGGTTTCGGTGAGGTGAGGGCGGGTCAGCGGGCGGAAGGGTCGGGCATGTTCTGGGCGCCCTAGGGTAGTAGACGCAGCCGAGCGGCACCACGAAGAGGAAGAAGGTGATGCGGACCAGCCAGGCATTAACGTTCCATTTGTTGGCCAGGCCTCCGCAGACGCCGAGCCAGATCTTGTCAGCGGAACGGGCGGGCCAATCGAAACCAGTAGAATTCTGTGCTGTCATGGCGCATATTCTGCAATGCCTGATGCACTGATGTCACGCCGGATCACGGCCTGAATAAATGAGTGTCCAACAGGGGGTGACCGGGCGGTGAATATATCTGGTGTGAGGCTTGCGCGCACTGAGGGGAGCAGATGTGGGCAGGGTTTCTCCCACTTCCATGGGACGAACCTGAAAATATTTCGATGTCCAATAAGAGTGACGTGAATCTCTCCAGAGCCTCTCTTATTTGGTCCGATATCTCTGTGAAAATAGGGAGGTGTGACGACGGGCCGTGCCTGGGAGCTTCTACTCCGGGCACAGGCCCGTCGTCACACCTGGTGCTGAGCGCTCAGCGGGGCCGGTTCATGGCCACGGCTCGGGCGCGCTCGGCCCAGGAGTCGTCGAGCGGCTCGGGCTCCCCGAGGTGGTGCCGGCGTGCTCGGCGGCGCGGGCCAGCAGCCAGTCGGCCACGGCCGGGTTCTGGGCAGCAGGGGAGCCGTGCAGGTAGGTACCGATGACGTGGTGGACGCGCCCGCCCTCGGTGGAGTCCTTGCCGTTGTTGCCGTCGCCCATCTTCACGGTGCCGAAGGGCGTGCGCCCGACCCCAGGGGTGGTCAGGCCGGAGTGATCTCGTAGCCGACCACCGCGCCGAAGTCCTCGGTGTCCAGGGTGATGTTGCCGATGAGGCGGGTGTCTCCGGCCACCGTATGGGCGTCCATGAGACTGATGCCGGGGATCTCCCTGGCCCTTGGCAGTGGTGAAGCCGTGCCCGAAGAGCTGGTAGAGGCCGCAGATCGCCAGCATCGGGACGCCGTCGGCCGCCCAGGCCTTGAGGGTGGGGGCCGACCTTGACCAGGTCCTCCTTGATGCGGTCCTGACCGAGTCCCGGCCGCCGCCGCCCACGAGGATGTCGATGTCGCCGGGCAGCTCGTCGCCCGGGTCGTAGGAGAGCAGCTCGACGTCGTAGCCCTGCCACTGGGCGCGCCGCGCCAGCACGAGCGTGTTGCCCCAGTCGCCGTAGATGTTCATGTCCCTCGGGTAGAGCTGGAGCAGGCGCAGGTGTCCGCGGGCGGGGCCGTCAGTGGTGTGCTCGTAGCGCGTGGTCATGACATGACCTCCTCAACGTCCGTCATCTCGCCCAGGATCGAGCGCAGGGCCAGCATCGCGGTATAGGTGGTGAAGATCCGCATGGGACGGTCGGTGTCGGCGGCGACCCGGCGCATGAGGGCCACGGCCCGGCGCAGGTCGGGCTCGACCTTGGCGACCTCGACCTCGTCGTAGCGCAGTCGCAGGGCCATGTCCCAGGCCCGCACCCCGGTGACGACGGCGACCCCGCCGGCGCGCAGGGCCGAGAAGTCCACGTCCCACAGCCAGGACATGTCCCGGCCGTCGGCGTACTCGTCGTTGATGGCCACGACCACCACCTCGCCGTCCTGCGCCTGGGAGGCCGCCGAGAGCAGTCCCATCCGGAAGCCGGCCGGGTTCTTGACCAGGGAGAGCTGGACGGGGCGGCCATCCAGGGTCAGCACCTGCCGCGGCCGAAGGCGGCCCTGCACGGTGCCCAGGGTGGTCAGCAGCCCGGGCAGGTCGGCGTCCTCGCCCAGCACCTCCAGGACCACCCCGAGGGGCGGCGCAGGCGTTGAGCAGGTTGTGGACGCCGGGGATGGCGAAGTCGACCTCGTGGGAGACCCCGTCCACGCGCACGGTGGCGCGCTGGCCGTCGATGGACTCCAGGGTGACGCGCGGGCCGGGGGCCTGGCCGGCCTGACGGGGACTGACGGTGCCGGTGCGCAGGTCGTCGTCGGACAGGAACAGGGAGCGCAGGTCCTCGCCGGCGCCGAAGGAGACGACGCGGGCGCTGACACCTCCAGGAAGGCGGGGGCGGCTAGGCGCGGGTCGTCGCCGTTGAGGACGACGACGTCGCTGGTGGCCTGGGCGATCGAGTGCAGCAGGGAGGCGGTGTAGTCGATCTCGCCGAAGCGGTCGAGCTGGTCGCGCATGACGTTGAGCAGGAGGCAGGCGCGGGCGGACCCGGGCCACGAAGTGCACGGCGGGCCTCGTCGGAGCTCGAGGACGGCGATGTCGGCGTCCAGGCTGCCGGCGGCGTCGACCTCGGTGAGCAGGGAGGCGAGCACGCCGCGCACGAAGTTCGAGCCGGTCCGGTTGGTGAAGACCTTCAGGCTCTGCTCGCGCAGGAGCTGGACGACCATCTTGGTGGTCGGTCTTGCCGTTGGTGCCTGAGACCACGATGACGCCGCGGGGCAGACGGCCGAGGGTGCGCTCCAGGAAAACCGGGGTCGGTGCGCTCCATGACCAGGCCGGGGAAGGCGGTGCTGTCGCTGCCGCCGCGCGCGCACGCGGGCGGCCAGGCGGCGCTGTGCGGCCGAGGGCGACCGTAAGACGAGAACGCATGGAACTCCTGCTGGCTGAAGAGGGGCGCGCCGACGATGCGATCGGGGCGCGGGTGCCCATAGGCACTGTCGGTGTCCATATGGCCACCGACTGGGCGTCAGTCTAGGGCAGCGGAGCCGGTCACGGATGCGTCACGATGCTCACGTGGCCGGCCCGGTTCGCGAAAGCGGGGGGCGCTCTCGGGGCGACTTACTGGGGGACGACGACGTGCAGGGCGCCGTCCTCGACCTCGGCGCGCAGGGTGCGGGTGGAGCCGCCGTGTCGCCGTCGAGCTCGAAGCGGGACGGGGCGGTCGGCCTCGATGAGGACCTTCCGGGCCCGGGTGAGCGTGAAGCCCTCCATCTCCTGGCGGGTGAGGATCTGTGCCCCCAGGCGGGCCCAGTCCACGACCTTGCCGGGGCTGGCCAGGAGCAGGTCGACCAGGCCGTCGGAGGGGGTGGCCCGCGGAAGAGCGTCATGCCGCCGGTGATGGTGCCGACGCTGCCCATGAGGGCCATGACGATCTGGCGACGCACCGGGGTGCGTCGTCGAGGGTGATGGTGGCGGTGAAGGGTCGGGGACCGCGTTCTGACGGCGGCCACCGCGTAGGCGCCCGAGCGGATGACCTTCTTCAGGCCCGAGTCGGTGACCCCATGATCTGGGCGTCCAGGCCCATGCGCCGGCCATGACGACGAAGCGCTCCTGACCGTCGTCGAAGGCGCAGGTGACCATGTCGATGGCCTGGAGGCGGCCGTGCAGGGCCAGGCTAGATGGCGGCGTCGGTGTCCGCGGGACGGACAGGTTGCGGGCCAGCAGGTTGCCGGTGCCGGCGGGGATGAGGGCCATGGGCATCCGGTGCCGGCCAGCTCGGAGGAGACGGCGCGCACGGTGCCGTCGCCGCCGGCCACCATGACGACAGAGTCGACGCCGGCCTCCCAGGGCGCGGCGGGCCATGGAGCGGCCGGGGTCGTCGGGGTGGTCTCCAGCCAGACGGTGGGCAGCCAGCCGCCGGCGGCGCACTCGGCGGCGACCCGACGGCGCAGGAGCGAGGTCGTCGAACTGGTGGGGTTGTAGATGACGGCGGCGCGCTTCGCCTGCTGGCGCGCGACAGGCGACGGTTGACCCAGCTGGTGAGGATCGCGTCGATGCCGCCGACCCGCAGGGCCAGGTTCGCGAAGGCGGCACCCAGGAGGAAGCCGCCGATGAGGTCGCTGAGCGCAGCCAGGCCCATGTACCACTGGCTGACGGCGGTCACGGCGACGGCCGCGTAGCCCAGGACGGTGCCGGCGGCGACCATGGTGCTGCGGTGGTGGGCGCGCGAGGGTCACCAGGACCCAGGAGGCCAGGGTCATCGCCGTGATGTGCGCGTTGCAGGGGAGTACTCGAAGGCGGCGATGGAGTCGGAGAAGGTGGAGCCCGGGCGGGGCGGGCCAGGTACAGGGCGATGAGGTACTGCGTGGGGATGCCGGCGGCGGCGATGGCCAGCGAGACGCCGAGGCGGCGCATGCGGGCCGTGTAGGCGTAGGCGACCCCGGCCACGATGAGCCTGAGGATGAGAAAGGGGTGGGTGAGGGTCGCGAAGGCCTCGGCGAGCTGGCCGCGGCTGACCGCAGCTGGGCGTCGGGGGTCGGCAGGAGGGTGTCGATGGCGGGGAGCGGTGTGTGGCACCGGGGCGAGCGGTCCCGGGCGCTCAGGTAGGTCCACACGAGGAAGGCCAGGGCGAAGCCGATGCACAGGACGGCCTCGACGTACTTCAGGCGTCGGGGGCTCTGGGGGAGGGGAGGCGGCGGTGGGGGTGGCGGAGTCGCATGGAGGCTCGGTCACGCTCGCTCGTCCTTTCCCCGGGGTGAATATCCGAGTCAGCCTCAGCCGGTGCGCCTGTGGGTGGCATATGTCCCGGCTGTGGGTGGCGAGGAGGGCGGGCGGGGTGAGTGGAGCCGGTTCCGATGGCGGAGCCGGGCGGCCGGCTGTGCGGGTGCGTGGAGTGGTCGCGCCCTGGGGGCTGCGTGGCGGGGGTGTTGACGGCAGGAGGGTGAGGGACGAGAGGGAGTTGTGGATGCGTCATGGATTCTTGAATTTGGCGAGCAGGGTGGTGCGATGTGAGCGGAGCGAGAATGTTTCGTCAGCTTCGTGTTGTCTGATGACCCGGTGACGTGCGCGTGCACGTGAATGGCGGCGTCGGCCTTAATCGCCCTGCGAGGAGGTGGGAAATGGGCACATTGAGCCGGTCAGTCCTAGGGTGCCTCATAGTGCCCGTCTCCCGACTCACCTCGAAGGACGCATGTCATGCGACAGCAGATTCGGTTCTCACCACGCCCTTGGTCGTCGCGAGACCCCTGCGTACCTGTCGATCGCGGCCGTCGGTGCGGCTGTCGCCCCGCTGACCGGCTGCTCCGGATCCACCTTTTGGCCTTCAAGAAGTTCGCCACCGACCTGGGAGGTCACCATCCGGGCAACGAATGGAGCGGCTTCAAGATGACCC
>BNJU01005545.1_pt1 | contig 89060 bp, 101 predicted proteins | sample 8539281 | NCBI WGS metagenome assembly BNJU01 (sample SAMD00202456, study PRJDB9452) | human saliva metagenome | isolation source: human saliva | place: Japan
TAACAGTCGTCGGAGTCATTCAAGCCGACACCGGACTTTCCTCCTGACTATTCATCGCCCGAACGAACATTTCAATTGCTCGCCCAAGTCGTCGGCCGCGTCGGCAGGTCAAGCACGCCAACGGAAGTCGTCGTCCAGTCATATCAACCAAATCACCCATCCATCACAAACGGACTATCTCAAAACTATACAGAATTTTATCAAAGAACCATATCTCAACGACAAAAAACCAACTTTCCACCTTTTACTTACTTATTAAAACTAACCTGCGTTTATAAAACCGAAGCCGCCGCCATAAGGAACGCTAAAAAATTGTCCGAACTATTAAAATCCAAGTTTTGATAACATTGAAGTTTTTTTGGACCAACGCCCGCTTTTTATGAGCGCGTCCGCGATACATATCGATGGCAAATCGTAGTAAAAAGTCCCAAACGACAAGAGCTTCTTGACGTCTTAAACTTCCTGCCGCCATCACACTGGCAGTACGAGCTTGACCCTGTAAGTCTACTGTAATTTCTGGTATAATTATAGCAATGACAAAAGACGATATTATCACATTACCAAATCCCACATCTTCGCCAAAAATCATCAAAAATCCACGTTGTTACTAATGATGTTGTAAAACTGGCAGACGAAATGACCGCAGCCGCACTGGACTGGGAAGATTCCAGACCTCACGAAATTAGCGCTGCCCTCGCTGCAGTTCAAGTCGACAAATTAGAGCGTGTCGTGATTGTTCGAGCTGACTTTGAAAGAAAAATCAACTCGCGAATTCATCACTCTTATCAATCCAGAAATCGTGAAAATATGAAGGTGAAATTGTTGAAGACTTTTGAGGGGATGCTAAGTGTTAAAAGCATTTACGGAAAAGTTCCTCGCTATAGTAAAAATTCGCGTAAAAAGCCATGGGTTTAGATGGCGAAGAAGTGCGAATTAAAAGCCGAAGGATTTTTGGCGCGTGTATTACAGCATGAGATAGACCACTGTAATGGATTAGTTTTTATAGACCATATTAAGGATAAGAAAGACGCTTTTTATACACTCGACGAGAAAGGCGAGTTGCAACCGTTAGATTATGACAAAGACATCGCCAAAAATAGTATTCTTTGGGACTGAAAATTACAGTCTAATTACTTTAGAAGCTCTCGTTGAAGAGGGATTTAACGTTGTTTGCGTTATTACCAAACCTGACACCAAGCGCGGTCGCGGACACAAACTTACTGAACCTCCAGTAAAAACATTCGCTAAATCTCACAATATTCCAGTTTTGCAGCCAAGCAAAGTCAGTGAAATTACCGACTACATAAAACAACTTCAGCCAGTAACGGGAGTTTTGGTTGCATACGGAAAAATCATTCCCCAGTCAATTATCGACTTATTTACACCGGGAATTATCAATGTTCACCCTTCTCTACTACCAAAATATCGAGGACCCTCGCCTATCGAATCAGCTATAGTCAATAGAGATACCGAAACTGGCGTATCAATAATGCAACTTGATAGTAAAATGGATGCCGGTCCCATATACGCCCAAACTCGACAACCCCTCACTGGAAAAGAAACAAAGTTCGAATTATATGACAAACTATTCCACGATGGCACTTCTCTGCTAATAAAAAACTTGCCAAACATCATCAATGGAAGTCTTCAACCAACACCACAGGACAACTCTCAGGCTTCATATTGCCAATTATTAAGCAAGGGCGATTCGTGGCTCGATATAGAGTGTATGACCGCCGCCGAGGCTGAAGCTCACGTCCGCGCACACCTCGGGTTCCCGCGTAGTAGAATGACAATTGACGATCGAGATATCATCATCACGAAATCTCATTGCGACAAAACTCCAAGTTCTCATCTTGATAAAAAATTTGCCGACGGCAACTATTTAATTATCGACGAGCTCATCGCGCCCAGCGGAAAAACAATGACCGCTGAAGAATTTATCCGCGGTCATCAAGCCTAAATTCACTGACTAAGCAGCCAAATCAAAGTCGCTTTGAGTCTGCTGCGGCGCTGAAGGTGCACTCATGCCACCTAAAATAGCATCGCGGTTGGCTATAATTTCCTTCTTAAGATCAGCCATAACTGCAGCCACAACGTCACGATAATCTGGTCGATTGACCTCTAGCCACTTAGTAGCTGCAAATTCATCCTTCAGACGCGGATCGTCAACTGGCAAACCTGAAGCTTGTGACATTTTCTGCAACATTGGTTCCTGTTGATAATTAGGCGCATGTTTCGCTAGAAAATCATCCACAGCACCAGGAGTTTTATCGATAATTCCCGCAAACTCCTCCAGCTGAGCATTGCTCATTCCCTGGCTTAATCGTTCGCCAACTCGAAGCTCTAACTCGCTATAAATATGCTGCAACAACGATTTTCTGCTGATCTTCCGGCAGCTGGTCCAGCCCCAATTCTTTAAGAAATTCTTCATTCAGTTGGAACATAGTCCTCCTTTTCTTTCGTCTATATGATTAAGTTAAATTATACCAGTAACTGTTTAATATTACTATCCGCGAATCATATTCAGCGCGTCATTGTATAATTTTTGTAGCTCAATCATAGTCTCATTCATCGAGGCTTGAACAATTTCCACTAAATTAACACCATTATTTGCGCACCAATTCAATACTGCAGAAACATCGTCGCCATCCAGTAATTTCATAAACTCATCCAGCCTCGCTTCGCCAACAGCCAGTAAAATCTTCCTTGTAATCTTATCCTGTACACTGTTAGCGACGTCTTCCCTCATTTGCTCTTTTTTATCCGCAGGCAATGATCCAAAACCAGCCTGTGCTAAGAATTCGTCAGTAATTTCAAACATTTTTTATCTCCTTGTTTATTTTTATATTTTATCTATTAAGCGTATTTATTCAATACCTTCAATACGTCCGCAGTAGCGCTAGATCCGTCAACTTTCATCCAAACTGATCCGTCAGGGTTATTAAACCACTCTACGGTGTGACCGTTAGCCATGGCTTTATCAGCCAGATTATGAAGTTGATCCATTGCGTTTGCGTTACCAAACTTCTCAGCAGCCCAGTCCCAAGGATAGTCGTAAGAATTGAAGTTTGATGTATCTGGATTAATATTATCTACGATTGCTTTGGCAGCAGGGTTATCCGCAGAAGATGCGCCACCAGACTGAGGTGTTTGCTCACCACCAGATTGTGGAGTTGTATCAGCATTACCCTCAGTTCCAGTAGCGTGTGCAGAGTTAGCCCACCAGTCATTGATGAAACTACCAACAACACCACCCAAGACAAAACCAACAGCATACTTACCTGATGACGATATTACTTTCTTACGCAGGGCATCCCTGCCTCTCTATACTCACATCCTTAAGATTGTCAACTGATACATTGACTGCATGCTCCATAACATCGTCAATTTTCATGTTGGCCACAGTATCTTTAAATGAAGGATCTATAGTTTCAAGACGGGCTTCAGCTATGCGATCTTCGCCACGATGCTCTTCCAGAACAGCTTGTTTTGTTGCTCCAGCAACTCCCAGTTTCGTTACAACACCGACAGCCGTAGTAATAGGCCATCCAGCAGTTCCAGCAAGTAATCCTGTAGCAGTACCTACCACAAAACCAGCACCACCCAACTTCAGCGTCTGAGCAATCTTACCACCCTTATTAAACCATTTACCAACTTTAGCGGCAGCTTTCTTAAATATATTACGATCATCGAGCATGTTGTCATACTTATCTGTCGTTATTCTTGAGGTTTCTTGCATACTTGCAAACGCTGCTTGAGCCATTTCCGCTGCTAATTCAGCCTGCTTTTCTGGATCCTGTTTTGCTGCTTCGATTTTATCAGCAAACTTAAGACGCATGTATTCCAATTCTCTCTCTTTCAATTCTTTTGCAGCAGCTTCCAACGCTTCTTGTCGTTTCTTTTTCCCAAAGAAATGTGATTCAGCAGCGATACTAGCCTTAGCAAACCTCTCTCTAGCGATTTTAAGGTTAGCAGCAGCTTCATGTTCTTCTGCGCTCATCTCGGTTTTTTCAGCATCATCATGCTCATCACCAAGATACTTATCTCGCATAGCCTGTTCGTACGGTGTTAAGCCTTCTGGATTATCATCCACGTTAGGGATCGTCGTTCTAAACATCTCTTTGTCTATTACGTTTTCACCTTTAACCCTAGAAACCTCTTCTGGACTATATCTTGAGTAAATATCTACCCCAAAACTCTCAAGTTCCCTTAGATCCTCTTCAGTCGTCGGATGAACAAGAACAGAACGTTTAGCAGCCGCATCCCTCATCTCGTCATTCCACTTAATTCTAGCTAGTTCATCAGGTGTAGGTTCAGGCGGCTCGATTAGAGTAGCAGGTGTATTGCCTGATTTTACAGGAGATCGACGACCGTCTGGTGTAGTGACAAATTCAGGGAGAGAAGGTTCAGGATAAACAGGATATTCAGGAGTAGTAATAACTTCCACTCCAAGATCTCTCAGAGATTCCAATTGTTCCTTAGACATAGTATTAGCAATTGGGCTAGTGTCGCCCGATTTTACGGTAGCCTCAGGAGCGATTGTGCTGGATGTATCTGCCCGTTCGCCAGACCCCCTGCCGGCCATTACACTCCAAGCATATACTGCATCTTTTCCTAATTTTCGCACGCCTTCTACGAGCCAATTATATCTTTTTCATTAGGAGACGGTTCTCCATTAGGATCAGGCTGAACTTTAGATGTTTCGCTCATTTTGTGGTGGTTTCCTTTCGCCTTCTGTACGCAGGATGGCAATAAACTTATGTATATCTAAGATACTATCATAAATACACAAAAAAGTCAATACTTAGAACAGTCTACCCCAGAGTTTTCTTCACTAATTCCCTAGTAAAGAACTCCAGCTTGTCGCCAATTTCTAAGGTAATTTTTTTCTTTGTCCTAAGACTCAGCCCACACATTTCGCCTTCAAAGACCTCTTTTGCTTCTTGCTGTTGGCGTTGTACAGAAGAAACTTCCACTTCAGCAATTTGCTCTCCGCCACGTTTTACGCGCGCCAGCAAGTCCTTAGCGACTTTACCGCGCTTCACTTCTCCGCCAGCAATCACTTCTTCGCGCATTGTCCTAAACACGCCCTTAATTTCCAACTCACCAATTTCAGTTTCAACGATTTCTGGTGCCAACAAAGCCTCCATTGAAGCCTTAGCGTCATCTAGTAGTTCATAAATTACCTTAAAAATCCGCACTTCCACGTGTTCACGCGCCGCTAATCGCTTAACTGCCGGTGGCAAATCGACATTAAAGCCATAAATCACCGTATTTTCACCGACCGCCAAATGAATATCGTTCTCAGAAATATTGCCAACGCCAGTTCCGACAACATGAAGCTCAACTTCGCCATTTGTGTCAATCAGCTTCAAACTATCAACCACAGACGTTACCGAACCCTGAACGTCAGCCTTAACGATTACGTTAAATTCTTCCGCATCAAGCTTTCTATTCATCATCTTAAGAATATCTGCGCCAGTAACATTGGTTGTAGCTGCCATTTTCTCTTGTTCAATTTTAGCCTTTTGCGCCAAATTGCGAGCTTCTTTTTCGCTCTTCGCAATCTCAAATCCATCACCGAATTGTGGCAATTCCTTAAATCCGGTCATATTCACTGGCATACTTGGGCCGGCATCTTTAACGGTTTTACCACGGAAATCTTGAAGCGTTCGGACTCGCCCGTAAGCCGTCCCAGCGACCAGATAGTGACCAGGTCTCAAATGACCATTCTCCACCAATAGCCCAACAACAGCGCCACGACCAGTTTCCATGTGCGCCTCAATAACCAAACCTTCGGCTGGAACATCTTCATCTGCGCGCAAATCTTCCATATCCGCCACCAATAAGACCATATCCAAAAGCTTGTCTAAGTTCTGACCAGTTTTTGCACTAACCTCAACCATCACAGTGTCGCCGCCCCATTCTTCAGGGTTCAAACCATGCTCAGATGCCAATTGGGTCTTTACCAGTTGCGGATTGGCTGCTTCTTTATCAATCTTATTAATCGCCACCACAATTTTAGCGTTAGCCGACCTGGCAAATCGAATAGCTTCAACAGTCTGAGGTTTAACTCCGTCATCTGCTGCCACAACGATAATCACCACATCAGTCAGTGTAGCTCCGTGCTGCCTTAGCGCCGCAAAAGCCTCGTGACCTGGAGTGTCCAATAAAGTGATAGTCCGTCCGTTGCGCTGAGCTTGATAAGCGCTAATATGCTGAGTAATGCCTCCGGCTTCACTAGCCGCTGTTTTCTTATCAAGAATCGCATCTAGCAAACTCGTTTTACCATGGTCAACATGCCCCATCACAGCTACAATTGGTGGACGAGGAACTGCCTTGTCCGATAATTTGTGTGCATGGTGATGGATTTCCGCAGAAACCGTCTTTCGCTTCAGCTGCACATCTAGCCCTAGTTCTTCAACAATAATCTGTGCAGTCTCAAAATCTAGTCGCTGATTAATTGTCGCAGCGATTCCGTTTTTAAACAATTCACCAATCAGCGTAGTTACTGACAATCCCAGAGTTTCGGCCAACTCGCCAACCGTTACCGAATCCGCAATATTGACGATTTTTTCTGCCATAATAAGCTCCTCTCACCTCTGGGCGTAACTACGCTTCAGGGGATTTGTATTATTTTTTCTTTGATGATTTGCCGAGTGAAAGAGAAATCTTACGATTTTCCTTATCGATGTCCAAAACTGTAAATTCTTTACGCTCGTTCAATGTAAATACCTTTTTCAGGATCAGTACCGTCACCGCCAAGCTCTGACACGTGAACCAAAGCTTCAACCGCTGGACTCAACTGTACGAATGCACCAAATGGAGTAATTCGAGTTACAGTTCCCTCAACTTTTTCACCAGGCTTAAATTGCTCAACTTCATCCAACCATGGATCCTTGGTCAATTGCTTCATACTCAAGCTCAAGCGCTCTTTGTCGATTGCAATAATCTTAGCTTCGATAGTTTGACCAACCTTTACGTAGTCAGATGGGTTATTAACACGCTCCCAGCTAATTTCTGAGATGTGAATCAAACCTTCAATGCCTTCAACGTTAACGAATACACCAAAGTCAACAACACCTGTAACAACACCTGTAACTGTGTCGCCGATTGCCAACTTCTGGAATCGCTCTGCCAAGCCTTCTTTAACCGCCTCTTTTTCAGAGAAGATCAATTTGTTAGCTTTTCGGTCAGCGTCCAAGATTCGCGCCTTGATATCTTTCTTTACCAAGCTGTTCAATCGTTGCAAGATTTCGTCCTTGTCGCTAGAACCTACACGAGGATAGTGTTCAGCTGACAATTGCGATACTGGCAAGAATCCGCGAATACCTTCGTATTCAACCAGTAGTCCACCGCGGTTAGCATCGTATGGCACAACGGTGATGATTTCACCAGATTCCAATTTAGCCATAACTTCATCCCAACCACGATCTTTCGCAGCCTTGCGCAATGAAAGTAGCGAATAACCGTCTTCCAATTCGGTATCAATTACGCTAGCAATTACTGAATCGCCAACATTGTAGTTCTTTGAAAGGCTAACTTCGCGGCGTGGAACCAAGCCAACACCCAAAGGTCCTAAATCGATTAAAATTTCGTGCTTCTTTACTGATAAAACAGTACCGTCAACTGTTTCACCGACAGTAAGTTGTTTAACACTATCGCCTGCTTGAGCCAGCAGGTCATCCATTGTAATTTTGGCATCTGCCATAAGTCTTCTAAAGACCCCTTCCTTAAAATTGATATTATTCTTCAGGGACATAATAAAAATATCCCCACAGATTATCACAATTATATCACAACAGATAGATAGAAGTCAAAGCTAGATCAGATAGCGAGATCGCTGATAAGCTACCGTCAAAAACACCAAAATACCAAAAGCCACTGCAGAAACAGCTACATCTTCTGGTCCAGTTTTTGGCAATCCTTTATCAGATTGCTTAGAAGGAGTAGAAGGAGCTGGCGTTGTAGATGATGGCGATTGTTGAGACTGAGAAGATTCAGGTGTAGGAGTTGTCTTTTTTGACTCTTCAGTCTTCACGTCGGTTCGCGCCTCACCCTCTTCCACCTGACTGACCATTCGTTTTTTGATCTGCAGACTGCTGAGATGTGCTGTTGTTTTGTGAATTCTTATTGCTATTCTCTGATGCTACCAAATCGCTAGAAATTGGCGACCCGTCTTGTGACAAATTATTCTGCCTAATTCCGTAAAGAACAGCCAAAGATATAGCCACTAAAATAGCACCCACTACTACAAAAATTCCAATTGATCCAGTCTGATTTACTCGCTTCATATTATATCTCCACTCAAATTTTCTTTATTATATCATAATGACCTCTTATAAGTAAAGCTGGTGATATAATAAATATATGATTATTACGGTTGACACAGGTGGGACCAAAACATTAGTAGCCAGCTTTGACGAGGAAAAAAATCCTAAGCATATCATTAAGTTCCCCACCCCTAAAAACGTAGACCAATACATTCAACGTGTTGCCGATCAAATTCACCTGATTACGAACGATAAGCCGATTGACGCAATTTCTGTGGCTCTGCCAGGAGTAGTCAAAGACGGTGTGGCAGTGTGGTGTCAAAACCTCGGCTGGAAATCAACCTATCCGCGAGCTGCTTTCCCGATACTTCCCTAATACACCAATATTCATTGCAAATGATGCCAATATGGCGGGACTGGCAAGTATGCTCAGATTGCCCAAAACTCCCAGATGCGGTCTATACATCACCCTGGGGACCGGCGTTGGCACTTCCCTAATCCTGAATGGAAATCTGCATAAAGAGCTTAGCGACTGCGAGGGCGGACATATGTCTTTGAATTACAATGGCAAGATTACCACTTGGGAAGAGATTGCTGCGGGTAGAGTTTTACAGAGAATTTTTGGCGAATTATCATCAGACACACCCCTGGAAGTCTGGGAAGAGGTTGCTAATAGGATAAAAGCTGGATTGCAACCGCTCATTGCCTTTACACAACCAGATGTTGTTGTTATTGGCGGGAGTGTGGGAGTGTTCACATCCTATTTTTCAGATATTTTAAGCGGTCTTCTGGCAGAAAACTTACCCGCCGCCATATCAGTACCAAAAATAATCAGTGCCCCTAACCCAGAAGAAATTGTATTATACGGATGCTACGACAATGCCATTAGTCAGCTTGCCTCAAATTGAACACGATTTTCCAGAACTGCAGTTCAAGGAGGGCGAAGTATTTTCCTGGAATCCTAATTCGCAAACAGTCTATTACGAAAAATTAGATTCACAAGAAGACTTAGTGCAACTTTTACACGAAATCGCCCACGCTAAACTTGGTCATAAAAATTATCAATATGATGTCCAGTTAATCGAAATGGAAAGATCTGCCTGGGAATATGCCGTTGATACTTTGGCTCCAAAATACGGCTTAACACTCAGTATGGACGACGGTAATATTCAAGATTCTTTGGATAGTTACAGGGACTGGCTACATAAACGCAGTCTTTGCCCTCAGTGTGGCGCAGTTGGATTACAGGCCACTTCCTCATCTTACAGGTGTATTAATTGCCATTCAGAATGGCGTGTAAATCAAGCAAAATCCTGTCAGCTTAAAAGATATCAAATAAAATAAGCCTCTCATACGGAGGCTAATTTTAAGAGATTGGAGCGGTCTTATTCTGCAATTTTTTGTACTGTCTTCTTAGTACGGCGTGAAATGCGTCCGCCCTTAGCACCAGCGATACGAGCCAAAGCTGGATTTGCAGCAAAGCCACCAGTTCGACCATTTTTACCGCCCTTACGTCCGATTTTTGCGTAAAAATCTGGATCGCGAGCTAGATTTTTTTGAGCAGCCTTTAAGCCGCCAGCCTTTGTTCCTGCCATAGGAAGGTTTTCCTCCATTTTTAAAAAAGATTTCCACATAAATTTAAATGGAAACCCTCACCTTTATATATCACACATGATATGTGTTATGTTTATATGCTAGCATATAACTAACGCTTTGTCAATATTTACATAAGTAGTTTTTTATTGTGAATAAAATATTGCATTTTACTGACGCGTTAGCTATACTAATAAAGTCAGTTACTGACGGCACCTGTTGGAGCTTTAGAAATTATGAGTTCCACCACAAAAAATTCTCGTTTTCTGCGAGATTCGAGAAGAAAAATAGCCCATCACATGAGGGGCTATTTTTTATTGTAGATTTATCCTAAAACTCTCTTAATAGATTGTCTATTCTAAGCTGAGATTCTTGCGTTAACTCATTTTGCAAACCAATCCAGGCGTTAATAGCCACAGTAAATTTATCCCTGGCTATAGTAAACTGGTCGCTATCTTTCTTTTCGTTAGCCGACTTCAAATCACGCACAGCCAATAAAATAGCATCTATTCTCTTCATCGCTAACTTACGTAAGCCAGCCTCGCCCTCTCTGGACTCCAACCTCTTCTTTACACCAGTCCATATTTTCTCCATAGCAACAAAGTCATTTTGCTTAGTCTTCGATAGGTTATCTGACACCATACGTATTTCACCGCTCAACTCCTTATCAAATTCCATAAAGCTGACAATCTTCTCTATACTCTGCATAGTTCGGTTCATCTTCTCTACCGATTTATTACATTCTTCTGAATACTTTTTAAATCTAGCATTAACGTTCTTCTGCCAAGATATAAAAAATACCACATCGCAGCTTTGGCATTTATTTTTTAAATCAGTCAAATACTCGTTCAATTTTTCAGCGGATAATTTGTCTTTTTGAAAATTAACGAACAGCGAGCTTTCTACTTCATTAGCGTTTTTAGTTGCGCTTTGAACGTTTTCCCAAGATTTCCAACTCATGAATCCATACGCCAATATCATTATCAGTGTTATAAAACTTATGACAATAGCTAATTTAAGTATATGATAATTTTTTATCAATTTCATAGTTCTATCCCCAGCGTAGTTGACCACAATTCACTATCAAGCGGCCAAGGATTAAAAGCACACCCCTGTAAATCAATTGATTGCTGCTGCATAACCGCTGCTGGATTATTAACCCCAGAACAATTCAAATGCCCATGCCCCAACCAGTGCCCAACTTCATGATTGATTACCATATGTCGATAATTACGAATATCACCACCCGCTTTATTCCACGCTGTAGTCGCGCCAGACCATCGATTATCATTGATAATGACAGAAGACCCGACTCGACAGCTCCAATCCGCATCACAGCCTGATGAGAACGAGGACATTAATTCGGCTTGCGACAGAACTAAATTGAAACTTCCACCCTCTTTCACCTCTTTAAAAACAATCCCCATACGTGCCCAACCTCGATTGTCGTTTAAGGTTTCATTTACCTGTTTCGAAAATTCAGACAAGTTTGATCGGACATTACCCTTTGTTGATATTGTATATGCGACTTCTTTTTTCACTCCAGAATTCGATTTTTTTGATGATTGAAGTGTGGAGTGCCAATCTGGAGTCTGGATATCTGACACCTTAAAGCTTGATAGCGACGACGGAGATTTTATTTCAGAGAAAATTTTAGCACTAATCGCCTTCTTCGCATCACTCTTAGCCTCATTGGGTGCTGTTATATTAACCGTTGGCGTTAGAGCAACAGCAATCGCCATACCGCCAGTAGCCACCCTGCACACTATACACATACTTATATTCTATCACCCACCAAAACATACCACAAACGTTTTAAGACAAAGAAGAAAGCCACCCTATTAGGATGGCTTTCTTATAATTCGGCACCGTGCTAGTTTCCCACTTTCGCAGTATAATCGCCGCTGGGGAGCTTAACTTCTGTGTTCGGAATGAGAACAGGTGTTTCCTCCTCGCCATGGGCACCGAAGGAGGGGGTTACGACGCTTGGTTCCGTATATACTCCACGGTGGGCCAAACCCCTTTCTTCGATGTCCAACATCAGCACGGAATTGATTTTTAATTGACCGGTACTTTTGAAAAGCACCAATTACTAGTTAAGTCTACCTTATCCGCAATGTTTATGCAAGCATAAACTCCACGGACAAGGACATAAAAAAAGGCAATGGGACTATTAGTACGCTTTAGCTCCATACATTACTGTACTTCCACCTTGCGCCTATCAAACAGATAGTCTTTCTGTGTCCTCATAGGGAAACCTTATCTTGAGGTTAGTTTCGCGCTTAATATGCTTTCAGCGCTTATCTAGTCCGCACATAGCTACTCGACAATGCAGCAGGTGGCCACAATCGATACACCAGAGGTGCGTCCGCCCCGGTCCTCTCGTACTAGGGGTAGATCCTCTCAAGTTTCCTATCGTCCATACCGGATATAAACCGAACTGTCTCACGACGTTCTGAACCCAGCTCGCGTACCACTTTAATCGGCGAACAGCCGAACCCTTGGAAGGTGCTCCCCCTCCAGGATGTGATGAGCCGACATCGAGGTGCCAAACAGCGCCGTCTATGTGAACTATTGGGCGCTATAAGCCTGTTATCCCCAGGGTAACTTTTATCCGTTTGCGCTGTCGATCCCACATTCATGTACAAATGTACGTACAGCGGATCACTTGCTCCGACTTTCGTCTCTGATTGGAATGTACTCCTCACAGTCAAGCTGGCTTATGCGCATACACTATCACTTCGATTTCCATCCGAAGTTAGCCAACCTTTGAACGCCTCCGCTACTCTTTAGGAGGCAACCGCCCCAGTTAAACTACCCACCATACACGGTCCGCTAACCGGATAACGGTCAGCGTGAGAACACAATCACAACAAGGGTGGTATTTCACTTGGTGACTCCACAAATACTGGCGTATCTGCTTCAAAGTCTCCCACCTATGCTACACATGTTGAAACCATATTCAATGTAAAGCTGTAGTAAAGCTCCATGGGGTCTTTTCGTCCTGGTACGGACAGACGGCATCTTTACCGCCAATGCACTTTCACCGAGTCCTTCGCTGAGACAGTGCCCACATGATTACTCCATTCGTGCGGGTCAGAACTTACCTGACAAGGAATTTCGCTACCTTAGGACGGTTATAGTTACCGCCGCCATTGACTAGGGCTTCAGTTCGCACCGTGAAGCGCTCCCCTTAACCTTCCAGCATTGGGCAGGAGTCAGCCCCTATACATCCACTTTCGTGTTAGCAGAGACCTGTGTTTTTGATAAACAGTTCCGTGGGCTCTTTTGCTGCGGCCCCCACATCGTTAGATGCCAGAGTTTCGCGTTCAAAAGAACAATTCGTTTGCTCTATCTCAGAAATTCGTTTTGTGATTAAAAATGTACTCTTTAACCTAATATTCACTGAGTGAACGCGGCTGATATCCACCGAAGTGGGGGCAGACCTTATCCCGAAGTTACGGTCGCTGTATTGCCGAGTTCCTTAGCGAAGGTTCGCTCGTAAGCCTGAGTCTACTCGACTCGAGCACCTGTGTTGGTTTGCGGTACGGGCGGCTAAGTCCACGCGTACACCTGCTTTTCTAGCCAGGGCTTTCACCGAAATCGCGACTCCGAAGAATCACTTTCACTCCCTTTGCGTTCCCGCTCGGTTGGACGGATAAACCATGAATCCGCTTCGATTACTTCCCCGTGAACAGTGTACAAAACTTAACCGGTTCAGGAATATTAACCTGATGTCCATCGCCTACGCTCTGCGCCTCGGCTTAGGCCCGACTAACCCTGAGATGATTACCATGGCTCAGGAAACCTTGCTCTTACGGCCGAGAGGATTCTCACCTCTCTTATGGTTACTCATTCCAGCATTCTCACTTCCTACCGCTCCACCGAACCTTCCGATTCGACTTCACCGCTGATAGGAACGCTCCTCTACCACTACACACTAAGAACAAAATCAAAGTTTTTTAATCAATTTAAACCTTGGAATGATCTTTCCGTTCTTTTCAATATTATCTAAAAACATTTTCTTAGGTCTAGCCCATAATTCTCCGTCGCCATAAATGGCTCGATAAACTACAAGCTCTTCAAGCGTCTCGGTATGAACAGCTATACTTACGACAACATACTTATTGCCTTTATAGTGTTTATAAACGCTACCTACGTAAATCTCATTTTCCATAAATTAATTGTAACACAACTTTAACTTTGTACTTAGCGTGTAATCCATATCTTCGGTATAACGTTTTAGCCCCGTTACATTTTCCACGCAAGATCTCTTGACTAGTGAGCTGTTACGCACTCTTTAAATGAATGGCTGCTTCTAAGCCAACATCCTAGCTGTTTAAGAAATCTCACCTTGTTTCCCACTGAACGTTAATTTAGGGACCTTAGATGATGGTCTGGGCTGTTTCCCTTTTGAGCACCGATCTTAGCACCGATGTTCTAACTGCCGTGATTACACACATGGTATTCGTAGTTTGTTAAGGGTGGGTACAGTTGCCCGCCCCAGTCCTTTACAGAGCTCTACCCCCATGTGCTACTAACACGACGCTAGCCCTAAAGCTATTTCGAGGAGAACCAGCTATCTCCGAGTTCGATTGGCATTTCACCGCTAACCACAAGTCATCCAAACACTTTGCTGCGTATCCTGGTTCGGTCCTCCACCACCTGTTACAGTGGCTTCAACCTGCTCATGGTTAGGTCACCCGGTTTCGGGTCTAATCCTTACAACTTATTCGCCCTATTCAGGCTCGCTTTCACTGTGGCTCCGTCAATTGACTTAACCTCGCTGTAAAAATTAACTCGCTGGATCGTTCTACAAAAAGCACGCCGTCACCGGACAAGCCGGCTCCGACTCCTTGTAGGCACTAAATTTCAGGATCTATTTCACTCCCCTCCCGGGGTTCTTTTCACCTTTCCATCACTGTACTAGTTCACTATCGATCGTATATTATATTTAGCCTTGGCTGGTGGTCCAGCCAGATTCAAACAGGGTTTCTCGTGCCCCGTCCTACTCGATAAAACATACATAAGGTCAGCGTCGTTTTCATATACACGGCTTTCACGTTCTTTGGCTAGTCATTCAAACTATTCTACTAACCACGCCGATTTCTTACCTTACTAACTGTTGATAGCCAGTTATCGCAAATCAGATTATTTGAATGAATCAAATTCTCTGACTTGGTCATATGTAATATCACAACCCCTTATAAGTATTCGTCTATCAACTTATTTGCCTAAATTAATAGGCAAAAACTTAAAAGGTTTGGGCTGTTGCGATTTCGCTCGCCACTACTTTCGCAATCGTTATTTACTTTCTCTTCCTCATCCTACTAAGATGTTTCAGTTCAGATGGTTCCCGCTCGCTTGCCTATGTGTTCAGCAAGTGGCAACATGACATGACTCATGCTGGGTTTCCCCATTCGGAGATCTCCGGATCAAAGCTTGTTGACAGCTTCCCGAAGCTTATCGCAGTCTTCCACGTCCTTCATCGGTAATATACGTCTAGGCATCCATTTAGCGCCCTTGAGTACCTTTTTATGCATTGACTTAACTAGTAGTTGCTACTTTGCAATTACTACTACCGTCAATTAAAAACTCAATTTCTTTTACTCTCAAATTGTTAATGATCAGTGCCTCACACATTTGAGTGCACAATCGACAAGTCAATAAATTGACAAATCTATCTACACTCAGATGTTTTCTCACTGCCCTCGCACGCTTTGCAGTGTATTGCCAGAGGTTCGTTTGAACATTCGCTTAACTAGTAATTAACTATACAGCAGCTGAGATTCTTTTGCAAGGGTTTTTTCAAAGTTTTTTCGACTTTTTTTGCTTTTTATTAAAATCAGCGCCAATCGCCTCAGAAATACTAGAAAAACCGTCATTTTTTAGCAGCTGAAGCAGCTCGCGATTCATCCGTCCAATTAGCTGCGGACCTTCGAAAAACAGCCCAGTGATAAGCCCAACTAGACTAGCCCCCGCTTTAATCTTAGCGTATGCATCTTCGGCCGAAAAAACTCCGCCGACACCAATAATAGTCAGTTTATCTCCATAATTTTTATACGCATGCCTAATCAACTCTAGACTATGTGCGCGAGTAGGTTCGCCACTTAATCCGCCCCTAATGTCATCAGTCAAAGGATCTTTAAGATCTACCTTCTCACGATCCTTTATTAAATTAGCAACCGTTACACCCTGAATATTATGCTCAACAATAACCTTTAATAACGAGTCGAATTGCTTCAGATCATACAAATGTGGCATTTTAATCCAGAAAGGAACATTCCTCTCTACAGAATCTAATTCGCTTAATAAAGACTCCAGAGTATCAGCATAGATAAACGGCTCCTTGCCAGCATTCGGACAAGAGATATTAATCTCTATAACACCAGCCAAGCTGTTTTCTACGATATAACTAACCGCTTTTTTTACGTCCCGAATTATATATTCTTCCGGAACGACTGGCCCAAATTCGTCTTTCGTGGATTTATCAGCAATAACAGCCACAGACACAACTGTCGGCATTGATTTAACTTTAGGTCTGTTTAGTTCAATGTAGTCGCTAATCTTCTCTAATCCATAATTTGGCATACCAGCGTACACAACTACAGATTTGGTGTTCGGCAATCGATGAAACCATGGTCGCAGATTCCCCCTTCTCGGCTCCATAGTCACAGATCCCACCAGAAGCAAAGCCAAATCCAACGTCTTCCATTAAAGGGCGACAGTTGTACGTTTTTATCAAATCCCGCCGACAAGCCTATTGGGTTATTAAATACAACTCCATCAATTTCCTGCTGTAGCGACTTGTCCTGGAAGCTCCATAATTTACGAATAGCCCATCTAATAGGAGGAATGCTTGCGCCAAACGACCGCAAAAAAAATAGTTAACTTATGAGTAAAGTCTGGTGTTAGTAGGAATAATATTGGCTTGATAATGTTTTTTTATACATCTCTACTATACTATTATACCTTAAATGTAGACCTCTAAAACAAACTCCGTACGTTTTTTCATAGCTCTTACCGATCTAAGTCTGCTTTTTTTAATTCTCCTTCGTCACCAAGGCAAAACCCATCTCTTCCGCTCTGAACTTCTAATTTAACCTGAATTCGCACCGACTTATCACACCCGTTAGCTATAGATACAACTCTATCTAGGGTAAAGAAACTCCCTACTGATATGTCTATGTCATTATCTATAAGATCTTTTAAATTTAAAGGTTCGTGCCACAGGGACGGCACCATGTCCGTAAGCATTAGCCTTTATAACCCCATTACCTTAACATTGTATGATTTTTCGATGTTCTTAACATCATGAACTATAGCGTTAAGATCAACTATTACGCGATAGTTATTATTTTGACAATTCACGGTCTATAAATTTCTTCAACTCTACAATTATCCATGAGTCAAATTCACGCTTTTCTTTATCAGTCATTTCATCCCAGGTTTTTGCCCTCACCGAGGCTTCAAAAGCAGCCCCAATTGGGTAAGCGCTACCGTTGTACGGAAGTTTCAATTTCTCCCTGTTCAGATACCCCTCTGTCTTATTGTGAATAACTTTGTAATCACCTGATGGAGCAACGATGGCTATGCACTGATCAAAGTACGCATCGTAGTTCTTGAGGTTTTCTGTCTTCTTCTGAAAAAATCTCCAGAACTCCTCTTGAGATACCTCCTCTGGCAATTCACCACCCCATCTGCGCAGGGCAACACCAGGCTCACCATACAACTCTTTGATAAAAAAGCCCGTATCGTCCCCTATGGCTATTTGGCCAGTTTTAACCGAATAGGCTCTTGCCTTTGCTATTGCATTATCCTCTATTGATGTGACTCCTTCTGGTATTTGAATCTTCTCAGAAGTCTGCGGCATACGAATACTATATTTATCGCCTATATATATCCTAAAATCATCAAATTTTGAGGTATTTCCCGTAGCAATAAGTATATCTTTATTATCAACCGGCACAATCAAAGGTAAAAAGCGCTCTTTCATATATTTTGTATACTTTGTCAAATCATTAAAGAATGGTACAGAAATCACCCTCAGGAGACGTACCCCAGTTGAATCAAAGATCTTGTTCGAAATAATCCTTTCAAATTCCAACCTATCGTCAAATTTAACGTCTTCAATATCCTTTACGTCCCTAGCTACAACTAGCCACGGATTAAGTTGCTGGCTTCGCAGCATTTTTACTGCATCCTGAATAGTTTTCGTTTTTATATGGATGCCATCATAAGCCAGCTCGGACAGCAGCACTATCCTAATGTTATTCGGCGTGCGTTCACTCCACCTTTGCAACAATGGGACAAAAATAGGGCAAACCTCTGGATCTAACAATGTACCTCCCATTTCTATAAAGAAATGTTTCGGTCGACCTATTTGATTCCAGATACGAAGAATACGCAGTTCAAGATACACAGAGAGGTGAGGATTTATTTGAAGATGATTCTCGGCAGCCCCAAACTCGTTTAAGAAGTCACGCCATAAATCACCTCCAATGAGATAATGCTCTGTTGACCATTTCTTACCAGGATTGAACTGTGAATAAACCGCAAAATCATCTATGTCCGACCGAGCATGAATACCGTAGTCGTCAGTATTGAGGAGTCCGTCAAATTTCATAGCGTCAGAACCTTCAACAATATTTAGCAACTGAGCTATCAGAGTACCCTTTCCCATATCAGAGCGTGGATAACTATTTATAAAATAAAATTTTTCACCATCAACTGGCTTCAGGTCTTCAATCTGAGATCTCAATTGTCTTAACGTTTTTTGGTTTTCATAAACTTCGCTCATCACCCTCTCCTTAGTTGTTTTACTTTATGATACAAGCTTGCTGCAGTTATCTTTATCGTCACATTCTAGATGAACCCAATTTACATCGCAACCGCACATATAAAATACTCTTCTTGCAATTTGGGTTGATACCGGAGAAGAGTAAAAACCGTTCTTCTTCAATAAATCCATTTGTTCACGCGGATAGCCATAGTATATACCAATTCCTGGCATATAGGCAAATTCCAAAGAGTCCTCTATATATAATCCTTCACGAAAGTTACTCTCAAACTGCTCTTCTCTGAGAAAAAACACTGTGAACACCCGGCACCTCACCTGACCGAGGTAATCTTGTCGTATGTGTGGGTATATACGAATAGCCATCGGCAACAGCCTGTTCTATAAGCGTAGTCTTACCAGACGCCGAAGCTCCTGTAACTATAAAAGAGGGTAAATCACAAATTCTATCCATTTTTAGTCTGGTGTTAATAAAAATAATATCGGCTTAATAATATGCTTATATATATTCTAAGAGTATAACTATCTATGCTTTATTAAGCAAGGTTGCTTATAAACAAAAAATCGCCTACTCGGCGATAATCATGACTATCTATGATTGGTGGGCGCTGAGGGACTCGAACCCCCGACCCTCTCGGTGTAAACGAGATGCTCTAGCCAACTGAGCTAAGCGCCCATATTAAAAAATATGGTGGGCGATGAGGGACTTGAACCTCCGACCTCGTCATTATCAGTGACGCGCTCTAACCAGCTGAGCTAATCGCCCTCATTCGTCTTGGTGGAGTGTTGTGGACGTAAGCCCACTTCACCCCATATGGTGGAGACACAGGGACTCGAACCCTGGACCCCCTGCTTGCAAAGCAGGTGCTCTAGCCAACTGAGCTATGTCCCCATAAATTGCCGAGACCTTTTAATTGTACAGTATCTTTTTAATTATGACAAGTGTATAATTAATAATATGTTATATCAATTTAGTTTTGGCTCATTATTTTTTGGGATTTTAGTCTTAATTGCCGGTGGAGTCGTCGTTATTTTCCATCAAAAATTAGCCGACAATCTGGGAAGCGGCGTAAGTAGCTATGACCGTTTCAAATTTTGGGGACTTGTTACATGTGGAGTAGGATTCGCTATTATGCTCAGCCTACACACTATCCCATTAAACTGGCTACTGAACTCACTTTTTGGCGGCGGACTATAATAGGTGCCCACAAAAAACATAAATAGCCAAACACTGTTGGCTATTTTTTGTAATCGCAATTCTATCAAAACATCAGATTTAATAAAATCAGTCACATAAAAAGCCCCTCGTAGAGGGACTTTTTTGTTTAACAACTTGATCGTGCAATTCATCAATCGGCTTATCGTAGAGAAAGGTTGAACTTTTGTCTCGTCCTCAAGAGGACTATTGTAAATATGTAAGCTCGACACATTTACGAGACCGACCTAGCTCAATCTGTGATTGCTCGACAGATTGGCATCGTTACTCCCTAGAAAGGAGGTAATCCATCCGCACCTTCCGGTACGGATACCTTGTTACGACTTAACCCCAATCATGCCCCCCACCTTAGCCGACGAATCGGACTTCGGGTGTTGGTCACTTTCATGGTTTGACGGGCGGTGTGTACAAGACCCGGGAACGTATTCACCGCAACTTGCTGATTTGCGATTACTAGCGATTCCGACTTCATGCAGGCGAGTTTCAGCCTACAATCCGAACTGGGACTAGCTTTGATGCGATTTGCTTCACCTCGCGGCTTCGCTGCGCATTGTACTAGCCATTGTATTACGTTTCTAGCCCAGGACGTAAGGGAAATACTGACCTGACATCATCCCCTCCTTCCTCCCCGTTACCGGGGCAGTCTGAATAGAAAAATACAACTATTCACAAGGGTTGCGCTCGTTGAAGGACTTAACCTAACATCTCACGACACGAGCTGACGACGGCCATGCATCACCTGTCACAGGGTTCCAAAAGGCACAGTCTACTTTCGCAGACCTTCCCTGGATGTCAAGCCCTGGTAAGGTTCTTCGGTTATCATCGAATTAAAGAACATAATCCACCGCTTGTGCGGGTCCCCGTCAATTCCTTTATGTTTTAGCCTTGCGGCCGTACTCCACAGGCGGGATACTTAACGCGTTAGCTTCGCTACTGAAGGGGTCGATACCTCCAACAGCTAGTATCCATCGTTTACGGCGTGGACTACCCGGGTATCTAATCCGGTTCGCTCCCCACGCTTTCGTGCCTTAGCGTCAGAAATGGCCCAGTAACCTGCCTACGCCATCGGTGTTCCTTCTAATATCTACGGATTTCACTCCTACACTAGAAATTCCAGTTACCTCTACCATTCTCGAGTTTAACAGTTTGAATAATAGTCTGTATGGTTGAGCCACCAGGTTTCACTATTCACTTATTAAACCGCCTACGCAACTCTTTACGCCCAGTCACTCCGGATAATGCTTGCACCCTACGTATGACCGCGGCTGCTGGCACGTAGTTAGCCGGTGCTTATTCATGAGTTACCGTCATATTCTTCACTCATAAAAGAAGTTTACAACCCGAAGGCCTTCATCCTTCACGCGGCGTTGCTCCATCAGGCTTTCGCCCATTGTGGAAGATTCCTCACTGCTGCCTCCCGTAGGAGTCTGGACCGTGTCTCAGTTCCAGTCTGGCTGATCATCCTCTCAGACCAGCTATGGATCGTCGGCTTGGTAGGCCATTACCCTACCAACTACCTAATCCAACGCAGGCTTCTCCCAAAGCGCCCGAAGGCTTTAATCCGAAGACCATATGCGGCATTAGCTACCCTTTCGGGCAGTTATTCCTCACTTTGGGGCAAATTCCTACGCGTTACTCAGCCGTCCGCCGCTCGCCGACATTTTACACAAAATTCTTGAATAGATCTTCTATATTACCCAGAAGCTTCCAGAATTCAGTGTAAAACTCGCTGCCGCTCGACTTGCATGTGTTAGGCACGCCGCCAGCATTCATCCTGAGCCAGGATCAAACTCTCCGTTAAAATCTACTTTGTATCAAAGTATTAAGGCTCTACAAAAATATAAACTGACGATGATATTGCACAATCAAATTGTTAAAGTTCATCTTAAGTCAGACTGAAGTATGATTTACCTCGCTTTACAGATTGTAAATCGTTGCTTAACTCGCACTCCAGCAACCAGACTTGTTACTAATCTTACAGTATATAATTGCCTAGGTCAATAGATTTTTACAATTATTTTGTTGCGAAAAATACAACGGCAGCTACAACCACACCAATAGCCGCCCCAGCCGCCACTTCTACAGGGGTGTGACCATGAGCAACGCGAAGTTTTTTCAACTTGCTACCCTGCTCCGAAATTAACTTATTAAGCGTTTCACCCTGCATTCCGGACGAATAACGGACCATCATAGCATCATACATCACTATAATAGCCAGCCAAGTAGCTAGTCCAAACACAGAACTATCCCAGCCGTCTTGTAGCCCCAGAAATACCGCCAACGATACAACAATCGCACTATGAGCGCTTGGCATACCTCCGGATAGAAGTATTTTTGGGTTTGTATCACCGCTAAATACTCGACGATTACGCCCCATGAGATGAAACACTTGCTTCAACCCTTGGGATATCGCCCATGCAATTACTGGGACTATCAAGACCTTCACTATTAATTACCCTCATCCTGCGGGCGATCCGCCATCAAGCCGATTGACGAAACAGCGTCGCCGTCAGATAGACGCATAATCGTCACGCCCTGGGTCGTCCTTCCGAGTAGCTTAATGTCACTCAAGCCCAAGCGGATAGTTTGACCATTCTGAGAAACTAATAGCGCCTCTGTTATTTCTGGATCAATAGTCTGCACAGAGATAATCGGACCAGTTTTTGCAGTTACAACTGCGGCTTTTATACCAACTCCGCCACGTTTATGGCTTGGGAAATTCGACACCTTTGTGCGTTTACCGAAACCTTTCTCGCTAACCACCAGCAAGGTTTGGTCATCGCCCGTAACGATATCCATGCCAACAACGGAGTCGTTTGGACGTAATCTTACGCCGCGGACACCACGAGCTGATCTGCCCATTGGGCGCGTATCTTTCTCATTAAAGCGAATAGCTTGTCCTGCAGACGTAGAGATAATCACGTCATTTTCGCCAGTCGTCCTCTTTATCCAGCGCAGCTCATCGCCCTCATCCAATTTAATAGCAATCAATCCATTCGTACGAACATTGGCATAATCTTTCACAGGAGTCTTCTTAACTGTACCCTTCTTTGTCGCCATGAACAGATAGCCGTCTTCGTTGGCGTTCTTTTCGTGCTTGATAATTGCCGTTATCTTCTCTTCTGGCTGAAGTTGCAATAAGTTAACAGCCGCAACACCTTTCGCGCTTAGGCTAGCAGCTGGCACTTCGTAAGCCTTCAAGCGGAAGATTCTACCCATATTAGTGAAGAATAATAGATAATCGTGCGAGCTTGCCTGAACAACCTGATCAATGACATCTTCTTCCTTAGTCGTCATACCGCGCTTGCCCTTACCACCACGATTTTGCCTACGATAATCACTTACTAAGGTTCGCTTGATGTAATTTTCGCTTGTAAGTAGAATTACCGACTCTTCCTCTGGAATCAATTCCTCGTCAGAGAACTTTCCTAATTCGTGATTAATGATCTTACTGCGCCGCTCATCGCCATACTTTTCTTTCATAGCAAGCAATTCTTCCTTAACAACACGCAAAATCTCGTTCTCGTCAGCCAAAATTGCCTCCAACTTCTTGATCAGTTCATGAAGCTGCTTCAACTCATCTTCAATCTTGTCGCGTTCCAATCCCTGCAATCGTCGTAGTTGCATCGCCAAAATTGCGGCCGCTTGAATTTCCGACAGACCAAATCTCTCCATCAAACGCTTGTCGGCATCGTCATAACTTTCGCGAATCGTCTTAATCACCTCGTCAATATGATCAAGCGCAATTTTCAGACCTTCCAATATGTGAGCTCGTTCCTTAGCTTTGCGAAGTTCAAACTCAGTTCTGCGTCGAATAACGCCTTGACGGTGCTTAATGAATTCCGCCAAAATCTCTTTCAAGCCCATGACCTTAGGCTGAATACCATTGACCAAAGCCAGGACATTATAATGGAATGATGTTTGTAATCCAGTCAATTTATACAATTGGTTAAGAATCTTCTTTGGATAAGCATCTTTCTTCAGTTCAACAACAACTCGAACCTTACCGCGAGCACTTTCATCTCGCGCATCGGCAATGTGCGTTATTTTTTTAGCAAGGACAAGTTCTCGAACCTTATCAACAAAGCCCTCTTTGCTCATACCATACGGAACTTCGGTGATTATAATACTGTAGCGACCATTTTTACGCTCTTCAATCGACGCAACCGCACGAATCGTAACTGAGCCGCGCCCAGTTTCATATGCTTGACGCATTGGCGCACCACCATAAACTTCCGCACCTGTCGGAAAATCAGGACCCTTAATGTGTGTCAACAGTTCATCTAACGTAATTTCAGGATTATCTATTTGAGCAACTGTAGCGTCAACCACCTCACCAAGGTTGTGCGGTGGAATATTCGTTGCCATACCAACAGCAATACCCATCTGACCGTTCAATAGAATATTTGGAACGGCCGACGGCAAAACCACTGGCTCTTTCTCTGTTCCATCGAAGTTATCACGAAAATCAACTGTTTCTTTGTCGATGTCAGACAGCAACTCGCCGCCAATTTTATCCATTCGCGCCTCAGTATAACGAGAAGCTGCTGGCTCGTCACCGTCCATAGAACCGAAGTTACCCTGACCTTCGACCAGCGTATATCGCATCTTCCAAGGTTGAGCCAAGTTCACCATAGCATCATAAATTGATGAGTCGCCGTGCGGGTGGTAGTTACCCATCACTTCACCAACAATCTTCGCCGACTTCACTGTAGCGTGAGGAGCGCGCCAACCATTCTTATTCATCGCATACAAAATACGACGATTAACAGGCTTCAGACCGTCACGAACGTCTGGCAAAGCACGGTCAATAATAACCGACATAGAGTATTTAAGGAAGGAGTCTTCCATAACACGCTCAACTGTCGATTTTTCAATACCGCGAACTTCTGGCTCTTCGTTCAGAATTTCTGGTTCTACTATATTTTTATTGTCATTGTCCGCCATATCTCCTCCTTAAAAGTCCAAATCTTCCACATTAACCTTAGCGGCATTTGTTTGAATAAAATTTTTCCTCAATTCTACGCTATCACCCATAAGCTTTGTAAATATCGCGTCTGCCCGTTCTGCGTCCTCAATATTAACCTTCACCAATGTTCGATTTTCCGGATTCATAGTCGTTTCCCATAATTGAGCGGCGTCCATCTCACCAAGACCCTTAAATCGCTGCTGCGCCGTGTAGCCTGCCTGCTTAAATTTCTCAGCATTTTCATCAATCTTTACACCAGCGGCCTTGCGCTCATTGATCTTTTCGTTCAATTTTTGCTCGAGGGCTACTTCATCATAAACGTAATCTATCTTACGATTACTGCCAGTTCCTCTACTCAACCCAAACAGAGGTGGTTTCGCCAAATATACGTGACCCGCTTCAATCACTTCAGACATGTATCGGAAGAAGAATGTCATCAAAAGCGTAGAAATGTGCGCACCGTCAACATCGGCATCTGTCATAAATATAATCTTGTCGTAACGAATACCGCTAATGTCAAATTGTTCGCCAATTCCAACACCCATAGCCTTAATCAACGAAACAATTTCAGCATTAGCAAACATCTTGTCAAACCTTGCACGCTCGGTATTCAGCACCTTACCGCGAAGAGGAAGAACGGCCTGAATAGTTGAATCACGGCCATCCTTAGCTGAACCCGCAGCAGAATTACCCTCGACAATAAATAATTCACAATCTTTTCGGTTACGAGATGAGCAATCCGTCAATTTAGATGGCAAGTTTAAGCCTTCAAATGCTCCCTTACGGATAACGTTGTCGCGCGCAGCCCTTGCCGCCTTACGAGCTCGCGCCGCCAGCGTAGCTTTGCCGACAACCTTCTTAGCTGTAGCTGGATTTTCCTCCAAGTAATACGCAAAATATTCGCTCATTACCTGGTCAACATAGCGGCGCATCTCTGGATTACCAAGTTTATTCTTGGTCTGACCTTCAAACTGAGGATCCGGCAGCTTCACCAAAATAACTGCCGTCAAACCTTCGCGAATGTCATCACCAGTCAGATTATCTTCTTTTTCTTTCAGTAAGCTATTCTTGCGAGCATAATCATTAATTACACGCGTGAGGGCTGTTCGAAAACCAACCAAATGAGTACCGCCATCAGGAGTTAAGACGTTATTGGCAAATGGCTTTACCACTTCAGCGTAAGTGTCGTTATACTGAACCGCAATTTCCACCATACAATCTTCAACCTGCTTCTCGACGTAAAATATATCGTCCGATAAAACGTCCTTGCCAATATTCAGGTTTTTTACATAGCTCTGAATACCGCCCTCAAAGTAGAAAGCTTTTCGTTCGCCAGTTCGTTCGTCAATAACCGACGTGTGAATACCTTTTGTAAGGTACGCCTGATGACGAAGATAATTAACAACCCATTTATAGTCAAAATTAACCGTTTCCTTAAAGATGGTTGGGTCTGGATAAAATGTAATTGTCGTACCAGAACCATCAGACTTTCCGACTACTTCTAATTCTGTCTGAGGCACGCCTGTTGCGTATTCTTGGCGATAGATTTTACCGTTCTTTCCTAACTTCAGCAATCATCCGCGTAGACAATGCATTCACAACACTAGAACCAACACCGTGAAGTCCAGACGAGACCTTATAGCCACCGCCGCCAAACTTACCACCGGCGTGTAAGATTGTTAATACCGTCTCCAATGTACTCTTACCTGTCTTTGGATGTTTATCGACAGGAATACCACGACCGTCATCAGATACTCGAACACCACCATCCTTTAACAAAGTTACTTCGACCTTTGTAGCATAACCAGCGATTGCCTCGTCAATTGAGTTATCGGCAATCTCCTTAATCAAGTGATGTACGCCCTCATACCCCGTACTACCGATGTACATTCCTGGACGCTTACGAACCGGCTCAAGACCCTCTAGGACCTGGATTTGTGAGCCATCATAAGATTGTTCATTTGTTTGTTTAGCCATATCTCCCTCACTATTATCTGAATTATCAGCTCTTTTTCAACAACCTTATTATACATCAAAAATAGATATATTCTCAAACTATTTACTTTTTTTCAGTATGCTTATGCTAAAGTTAGATTAAAGTTATATAACAACAAAAAAATAAAAGAGGTCAAAATGTTCAAAAAAATTATCTCGCGCCTACCATACAGCCCTTCAATGATCCACAGTTTGGGCTTTTTATGCGAAACGCTTACGTAAAGAAGAAGCTACTCGAAAGATCGGGCTTATCTTAACTGCCCCTAGCGCTTATTGTGCAATCTTTCACTGTTTTTTTCACCGCCAGAATCAGCCAATGCAGCAGATTCCAGCGACCTAATTTACGGCGGAATTTCTAGCGGTCAACAATTGATGGCTCATTATGACGCGAACACAAATAATATTCGCGACCTCTATAATCACCTTGGCATTAGTCGTGCCAACCTGGTAGCTGCTACAGGAAACCTCCAAACCTTAAATAGTAACATGGGGACTTACTCATGGGGACTTACGCCTCACTTTGGTGCAGCAAGAGGTGAAGGATCTTACGTAGTTCGCACATCACAAGGTGGCGCTCGCACTTTCTATTATCGACCTCACAACCTCTGGGGCAGCTTCTCATATAGAGCATTCGTTGGATATTCAGCCGGAACCGGATGGTTTGCAATTATGCTCAACTGCGGCAACCTAATCCTTAAAATTGCACCACCAAGTCATCAATGCCCAACAGGACAAGTTGGCACATACCCATATTGTTCTACCCCACCTAAGCCGGTAGCCACCTGTAATGCTCTAGACGTAAAAAAGAATGGAGATACATACCAATTTACCGCTAATGCCAGCGTGGCCAACGGTGCTACAATTCAAAAATATACCTATAGCGTATACAGAGGAAATACTTTAGTAAAAACTATTAGTAGCAATAATAGGATAGCTACATATACAGAAAAAACACCAGGATCATACAAAGTAGTCTTAACTGTACATAGCTCATTAGGAGATAGGACTTCAAATGCCTGCGTAAAGACATTTACTATACCAGAGCCAGCAAGATGTCCTCAAAACCCTAAATTATTAAAGGACAACCCTCAATGTCAACCATGTCCAGGCGACTCTACGATATGGATTAACGATAGTCGATGCTCTGCCTCGTTCGTACAGACAAAAACCGCAGTTAATCTCACCCAGAATAACGCCGACGCAACAACTACGGTTGCAAAATCTGGAGATCGAATTACCTATACTCTTTCGGTAAAAAACAAAGGCCTTAAAGAGGAAGAATTTACATTCAAAGATCAAGTCAGCGACCTATTAGAATATGCAGACATATTCGACGCTGGCGGTGGAACATTAACAGATGATAAAGGCGCTAGCGCAGGCAGCAGCAACGCAAAAGTTCTAGTATGGAGCCCTATCAAGATCAAGCCAGGAGAAACCCAGAAGCGCAGCTTTACTATCCAAATAAAGAACAACATCCCGGCAATGGCTAGCGGTAACAGTAATCAATTGTCTTATGACTGTAGGATTGATAACACATTTGGCAACACTGTCAGCACAAAAATTGACTGCCCTGCACCGAAAGTTATTGAACAAACCACTTCACAACTGCCAAAAACTGGTGCCAGCGAGAATATGATGTTCGCAGGAATTATTGCAGCCGTGGTCGTATACTTCTACGCTAGATCACGTCAATTAAATAAAGAAGTTAGAATCATTCGACGAGACATGTCCGCAGGAACTTTATAGGAGGTGAAAAATGAGTGAAAAATTAAAATCTACCGTAGAGAATGCTGTCGACACCAGAGAATTAGCAGATTTAAGCAGAGAAAAAGCTGCTGAAATCGAAAAATCTCTAGAAAAGGCGGTTGAAAAAGAAAAATCAAATGCCGAGAATGAGAATAGCATTAAACATGAGGCTATGAAAATTGCCGCCCGTCAAGAAAAGCGACAAGAGCAAAAAGAATCTAAAGAGATAAAAGAAGATAAACCTCTTACAAAAAAAGATATTGAAGCTTCATATAAGAAGACTTTGGAAAATGTACAAGACCAACTATCAGCTCCATCCAGAGCCTTCAGTAAGGTCATTCACAACCCAGTCGTCGAAAAAACTAGTGACGCAATTGGCAATACTGTTGCCCGCCCTAACTTAATCATTTCTGGCGCCTTAGGAGCAATAGCTTCTGTCATTGTGTATTTTATCGCCAAACTATACGGATATCTATTATCAGGATCAGAAACTATTATCCTGTTTGTAGCCGGCTGGTCTATCGGCGCTGTTATTGAGTATGCTCGAGTAGGGTTTATCAACAACAGGAAAAATAGCTAGATAGATGCTGAGTCTTATCTCAAGCTAATCATCACTTCACTATCGTCATCATCACCATTGCGTAAATCGAGCCGATTCTTAACCACAGGTTGGCTCGGTTTACATTTACAGAAGAGACTGGATTGCTGTCTATAGTCATAGACATATTTGGCTTATTGGTGATAGTACTATCTGTCGCAGAAGGTTGACTTTGCTGTTTGTTGCCAAAGTTAGAAGCCGTAGCATTTACGCTATTTATATTAGAAGGCGCATTATTAACCACCTCTGGGCGACCTTGCGGATTCTGTATTTGAGAGGAAGTCTGTGGAACTTGCGAACTTGCTGGTCTTACGGTTGTTGAGCTAGAAGCAGGCTTTCCTCCTAGTTGTTGTCTCTTCGCTAGCCATTCATCCAAGAACGATGACCCACCGCCCGACGATTTTTGACCAACAGAAGGCGCTAATTGAGAAGGATTCGTCTTTGGTTGCACACTACCTCTAATCCTGTCAAATATCTCCTTCTCAACAACAGCTCGCGGCCTACCATATTTAGCAGCAGACAACCTTACTAACGCGTCTCTCAGCTGATTATTAACTTGTCCCATCGGAGGAATCCAATTCATACTAAACGGCGCGGACGGCACGTTATTAATCATCACAGAGGTTATAGATTGGAAGTTTGGCAATTTAGCCAAGTCGTCGACATCAAAAGTCGGCTGGAACTTCTTTAACCATCAATTCGGCGTCAGTTACACCGATACGCCCAGAAATGACTGTGCCGACGTTACCAATAATAGCTTCTCGTATCTTATCTGTTAACTGCGTCATAAACTGGTTACCCATAATAAGGCTCAATTTATACTTACGAGCCTCAGACAAAATAGACTCAAAACTATCAGTAGCGAAGTTCTGGAACTCGTCAACATACAACGAGAAATCAACTCGCTGATCCTCTGGAATATCCGCCCGAGACATCGCTGCTGCCTGGAACTTCATCACAAAAATAATACCCAGAAGCTTCGAATTAAGTTCGCCCATCTTACCTTTCGACAAGTTAACCAGCAAAATCTTATTATTATCCATAATTTCACGCAAATTAAATCCAGATTTGGTCTGACCAATGATATTGCGCATTGCATCGTTGGAAATAAATGGACCAAACTTTGATACAACCCATGAAATAACCTCACCTGCCTCATTTGACCTCTGTGACGCAGGAAATTCCTTTGTCCAGAAATCAATAACTTGCTGATCTTTTACATACTTCAGCTTGCTTTTCACAAATTCAGGATCAATAAGACACTTCGGCACGTCAATAAACGTTCCACCAGCAGGATCCGACATCAACAGTAAAGCACAGTTTCTAAAAATATGCTCCAGACGAGGACCAACAATTCCCGTATGGCCAGGATCATAAAGTCCATAAAGCATATTAATTGCCTCTTGAACCAAAAAGTCTTTTTGGTCTGGAGTGTCGAACTCAAACATATTCAGACCAATTGGATTAGTCATATCAGCAGGATTAAAGTAGATAATATCCTCAACGCGTTCTTTTGGAACCTTACCTAATAAAGACTCAACCAGATCACCGTGTGGATCGATAAAAGCAAATCCTCGACCGTCCATCATATCCTGATAAGCCATATTTTCCTGCAAGACAGATTTACCAACGCCTGTTTGACCAATAATATATACATGGCGGCGACGGTCTTTTGTCCCGATTCGAATAGGTTTTTTGACTCCTCGAAATTCGTTATACCCAATCAACAAACCCTCATCCAAAACGTCTGTTGGTCCATCAACCTGCTTGGACATCTGTCGCTTAACTTGTGAAGTTGGAATCGCGTTAGCTCCAGGCAAATGGAATAACGTTGCCATTTCTACACTGTTGAGAATATTACTACGGGTTTCCTGAGGAAAGAACCTCATAATATATGCTGTTGTCATTTCCTCAACATTCCTAGTTAAAGAGAATTTAAACCCATTATTGCGCGGTGAGTCAAACAACGAGAAGGCTGCTATTATATTTTTTAATAACACTTGAGAGCGCGCCGCAGTGTTTGACGAAATTACAACACGCACTAAAACTTCATACGCAGGATAGCGAGCTTTTTCGCTAATAGCATCCACTTCCGCCTGCTCTAAAGATGTTAGCTGCTTGTCCTCGGAATTAGAACCGCCGTCTTTTTCATTATTCTCTGGCGGTTTCCACAGAGCCTCCATAATATCCATAGGAGCAACACCACCGAAACCCTTCTTCTTGCCCTTATTCTTCTTCATACCGTCAATATGAGACTCTGAGGCCTTAGACCAACCGTCATACGCCGGACGCAGTAAAAATTGTACACCTATTCCATCTTCTTTAGACGCCGAAGACAAAGCATTTAATAACGCCCTGGAAGCATCTCTTTTCGACTCCTGATAAGTCGATATTGGATAAACAAAGGACTTTTTCAGGGTGAATTCACCGCCGATGGTTCCGCTCATCTTGCCGACCTTGCTGAATATATTAGTATCAGATACCTCTTCTAGCCTAGCAGAAGGATATGCTGCCGCTACAGCTTGACGAATAACATCAACTAACACTAGCGGAACAACAGCATAATAGTGAACTAACCCACCATGTGCAACAATCTCAAACGATATATGACGTTGGCCGTAGACTTTACTTTGAATCCTTTAGTTGCCGTACTTGAGATAATGTTATACATCACCTGGGCTTGCGACAACACCTCTTCAGTTAAATCTCGCTCATCTCGATTTGAGCTATTAACGTCTTCACTTGTCGGAGGCAAATGTATAAGTAGCGGCACCATCTTCAAGCCTCGTTCATAATTTTTGGCTTCCCTCAGCATGTTACGATACAACACAAAAGCTACCGCAGAACCAGCGGCTATAATAACAATCGCGATAAAACTAACTATCAAAGGACCCGCACTCATACAAAACCCTACTTACTACCGTCGTCATTTTGACCTAAAGTCTTATTATATCGTTTTTTTAAATAATCAGCCTGCAGCTGTGCAATAACTCTATTCCTCTCATAAGGATTATCTTTTGTTAAAGCTATAATCTTTTTAACTTTATCCACCCACTCTCTTTCTATCAAGTCTTCATCCGCCGCCACCAGAGGAGTATCATCATCAGCTACTACCCCTGACTGCTTCGCACTTTGATCGTCGTTTTGAGATTGAGACAAAGGAACTGTTGTAGTATTATCAACAGGCAAAGCCACGGGGATATTGTTATATTGCTCAACCCTAACACCAAGAGACTGCTCGGATTCTCTTCCAACTTCAGGATTTAATGATGTATTTTCTACATTATACTCACCGCCACCTATATTTTGTGGATGCACCTCAGGGGTCCTATTAACTTGTGGCAGTTCGGGATTCATAAATATATTGTACCACGTAACTACTTAAAATACACGACTACATTCAGGACGGTATTAGTATCTTTTATGTATAAAAAAACACGCCAGCAACTCAAACATACCAAGTAATAATATCTCAAAAATCCCAACATCTCCCATCGATTGCATACCCACATAAATAACTGGAACAAGAGAGATTACAGTAGAGTAATAATACGTCTTATACTTTAGATTCATTGCGACTATTCTTGAAATTAAAAAATTTCGCAGCTATTCGCTCCGATGTTAAAAATACTACATAAGTTAGACAGATAAATAGCACATACAAACATACGAAAAACGCTAGAATCCCAAACGGACCAGCAGAACTCAGGGTTTGTCGCATTCAAAATAACCGCAGTCAAAATCAATGCAACCAACGCTATAAAACTAATTATCTTCATCCCCATACTCACATCATACTATACACAAGAAGCCTGAGCGATAATACTATAGCATATAGACACAAACCATCCGCCGATAAAAAATAACTATTAGGCGCGGGTGCCACTTGCCTATTACCGCTCGAGGCGATTTGACCGCTCCTTAGTTAAGGAGCATTCCTTGCAGTTTTCCTCTGCATACATCCAGGACTCTCACCGCTAGTCCTTTAACGAGGATTAGCTGGATGTATGCGGTACTAACCGCGCGCTCAACGCTTTTACAATTTGCAAAGTAAAGGCGGAGCATTGGCTGCGTCATTATAAAAATCATGCAGCCAACTGTCCGTCAATTTATACGCAAAAACGCGGCTTTATATAAATTTTATTGTTAATGTATTTTTGCTTTTTTATTTTTCTAAAAGCTTAACCTTATACTAGCATAACCCTATTTAGATGTCAACCATTACTCGGTCAAAAAGTATTGTAATTTTCACCTATTTTTTAATGTTGTTAAAATTATCATCTGTTAATTATTCTCCTATCGCTTTATGGTCATGTGTGCATTTTACAACAAGATTGTCGTTTTTGAGCATTATCTGGTACAGATTACACACCATTCAATGAAGATATCATCGACTTAGCGACCGCCCAATCACGCGGCTAACTCATGATTACCCGTCATCCAAACATTGCCACAAAAATAGGTTCGTGCAGTCAATATCAGACCGATATCTAGCACTCAAATCCGCAATAAAATAATAGCCTCTATTCCCCGCTTTATAAAACTCTGTTCACTTTTATTGTCACACTACAGCAAACTTAACAAAATTATTTTTTATATTATTATAAGGACATCCAAGCATCAGTATGCAGATGAAATTTTATACATCAAATGTTATACAACAGTTTTAATTAAAAATTACAAAACGAAAGTATAAAGTTTATTCATAGTACACAAAGCCACCTTTTACACTTCAATAAAAGAGTCCTAGAAAATGTGCGACAATTTAATTTGTCGCACACATAAAAAGACATAGAAAAGTCATCAAACAAACGCCAGTCTCTGGCATATAACTTCATAGTAAAAGCCATTAGAAAAAAATAGTTGCGAAAATTAGAAAGAAGATTATAAAATGTGTGGTATTTTTTTACTAAACTTTTTACAAAAAAATATTGTTGACATAAGCATTTATATAGCTTATTATAGGGGTAGCTTCTGAATAAAAAAGTTATACAGAGGCCAAAAATAAAAAGAAATTGTAAAACTCCACTTTTTTGAAAACAACCACTACTCGCAGGTGGTTGTTTTTCTATATTAAAGATAAATTCTACTCTTTAATATAAATAAAGCCAGCGACAAGGCTGACTTTTAGTTTAATCTATCTGGTGGAGCTGCCGGGTACTGCCCCCGGGTCCAACTGGTATCACAACATTCGTCTACGAGCATAGGCTTATCTAAATTTATTTAATAACGCTACTCGGATTTAAAATAAACCAAGAAACCGAGTTCCGTTACGTAGTAAAAGTCCTATATATCCGCTACTTCCAAATATATAGCAAGCAACATAGATATAACACCCTTAAATATTGACTGTTGCCACAATACAAGGATGATCGCTAAAAATTAGGCAGCGATTGGTGCAAAGGCCATCTTAGGAGCGAAAGCGCTCGCTACGAATGACTTTGCTTTTGCAACAAAGTTTGCATCTAAAAACATACGTTACGCGTATCGTCGGCTCGCAGAATGTCATGATAAGGTCCAATTGTCGAAAGCTATATCAGCCCCACATATCGATTCATATTATATCTCTATCTCATTCAAAAATCTACATGCTTATGTTTTAATAGATTCATGATTAGTAGAGTTATTTCAGCTACACCCTACGGATTTAGCGGGCAAATCATCGAAGTTGAGGGAGATATGTCAAAAGGGCTTCCTAGTCTACAAATTGTCGGAATGGGCAATAAGGCCATCGATGAATCCAGAGATAGAGTACGTAGTGCAATAAAAAACTCTTCCCTGGATTTTCCGAAAGGAAAAATAATCATCAACTTAGCACCGGCAGAGTTACCAAAAGACGGATCTCACTTCGATCTTCCCATCGCTTTATCTATCTTATGCATCAACGGCGTACTCAATCAAAGCGACATAAGTGATGCGGTTTTTGCGGGAGAACTAGCGCTAGACGGCAGCCTACGTCCAATACGATCAGCAATTATTACAGCCGAAGTGGCTAAAAACCAAAAAATTAAATCAGTATACGTGCCAGCTCAAAACGCCAAACAAGCGGCGCTAGTGACTGAAATTGATGTATTTCCAGTAGAAAACCTAAAATCACTCTTCTTACATCTCAAAAAAGAAAAGATTATTAAGCCAATAGACAGATCATCAATAAAAAATGTATCTCACAATCATAAAAACGCTCCAACCATCGACGACATCTACGGACAAGAACAAGCAAAGAGAGCTATTCAAATAGCAGTTGCCGGAAGACATAATATTTTATTGTCCGGCCCTCCGGGATCAGGAAAAACTATGTTGGCAAAATCTTTGAAGAATCTATTACCAGCCCTATCAGAGGATGAGATAGTAGAAGTGACAAAACTTCACAGTCTTGGAGAACACACTATAATAAATAATCCCATAGTAGATAGACCATTCAGATCGCCGCACCACACCGCAAGTAGAGCCTCTATTATTGGCGGAGGATCAAAAGTGCAGCCGGGAGAGATCAGTTTAGCTCATAGAGGCGTCCTATTTCTTGATGAGCTACTCGAATATCCACGCACTGTGCTTGAATCACTTCGTCAACCCTTAGAGGATCACGAAATTACCGTCAGTCGTGCAAATGGTAAATTCAACTTCCCTGCCAATTTCTTATTAGTAGCCACAATGAATCCTTGTCCTTGTGGATTTCTTGGAGATTCAGAAAAAACTTGCATATGCTCACAAAATCAGATTCTAAATTACCAAAAAAGATTATCGGGACCGCTACTCGATCGAATAGACCTAACGGTATCGGTCTCACGAGTCCCCCATGAAAAAATATTAAATAATAAAGTGTCGACAAAATCACAACAAGAGACATTTTTATCTGAGATACATAAAGCCTACTCTATTCAGAGAGACAGATATAAGTGTAGCTATAAATACAACAATGACATTCCAAGTAGTAACGTTGATAAAATTACATCAATCTCAGAATCTGCAAAAACCTTCTTGACGAACGCAGCCAGAAAACTAGATTTAAGCACTCGCAGCTATTTTAAAGTTATAAAAGTTTCTCGCACTATCGCAGATTTAGAAGGATCCACATCCATAGAAAGTTCCACATATAGCAGAAAGCCTACAATACAGGCAGATTAACATAGGTTAATTATTATCCTTGAAATAACAAACGTCTCTGTTACAATAGCAACTGAGTTAATCTAAAATTGCTTCAAAAAGGAGAGCCAGAGATTAATAAATCAATCCGTATCAACGGAGCAATCCGTGCAAGAGAACTGCGGATAATTGGTCCTGATGGCGAGCAGCTAGGAATCATGTCCCTTAAAGAGGCTTTAAGTAAGGCCAACGACATGAATCTTGACCTAGTTGAAATATCACCGGGAGCCAATCCGCCAGTTGCTAAAATCATTGACTGGGGTAAGTACCAGTACCAAAAAATGAAGGATCAACAGAAGAATCGGCGCCAAGCCAAATCTGGAGACCTAAAGCAGATGCGCTTTGGTCTAAAGATAGGAGCTGGAGACCTAGAGGTTAAGCTGAAGAAAATCCGTAAATTTTTAGAGGGCGGACATAAAGTTCGTATACAAGTGGTCTACAAAGGTCGCGAAATGGCCCATAAAGAGATCGGCTACGAATTGATCGACAAAATCATGGAACACCTTAGTGAGGACGCAATATTAGAGCAAAAACCTCAGATGGCTGGTCGCAATCTGAGCGTAGTAATAAGGAGTAAATAATGCCAAAGCTAAAGACCCACAAAGGCACTGCGAAGCGTATCAAGCTGACCAGCACCGGAAAATTGACCCGCCAGCGCGCATTTGGCGGCCACTTGTTGGCTAAAAAGTCAAAAAGTCGTAAGCGCGCAATCAACACAACAGCAACAGTAACTGGTTCGATGGCCAAGAACGCCCGTCGAGCAATGGGAGTATAGTTATGCGAGTAAAACGAGGAGTTGCCGCACGCGCTAAGCACAAAAAAATCTTAAAGCAGCTGAGGGAATGCAACATAATCGCACCAGAAGTTTTCGTCTTGCAAAACAAGGTGTTATTAGAGCTCTGCAGTACGCCTACCGCGATCGCCGAAACAAGAAGCGCGATCTACGCGGTCTATGGATTACCCGAATCAATGCAGCCGCTCGACAAGAAGGCACAACTTACGGCAAGCTTATAGCTTCTATGAAATCTAAAAATATTGAGATTGATAGAAAAATATTAGCAGAATTGGCAGTTAACGAGCCAAAAGCTTTCGCTGAAATAGTAAAAGCTAGTCTATAGTCGGAAAATCTACCAATATAAAACACCCTGACATTATGCAGGGTGTTTTATTCATAGTCTGCCTATAAGCCGGGTTCTGTCTAGGGCAATCATCTATCTAGTTTGCTTGTTGCCAAACAAATCAAGCGGTTATCGATCTGCGGACGGATAATCCTATTTGCAAATCTCCTTGCAGCCGACAGGGTTTACCTCTCGTCTATGTCGCCATAGACGACTGTGGGCTCTTACCCCACTCGTTTCACCTTTTCCATCGTATATAAAATACGAAGGTAGTTTCGTTTCTGTGGCACTTTCCCTAGAGTTGCCTCCGGTCGCCGTTAACGACTGTCGTATCCTTCGCTGCCCGGACTTTCCTCTTAAGTACAACTTAAGCGATTACCTAACAGACTACATGATATATTATAGCACTAAACCCCAGACTTGTCTGTGGGCGCTAGATATTCCCCGCATAAATGCAAGGTGGGTGCTCGCAATTTATTGCCACGACAATAAATCATCATTAAAGCTCCCTATCATATGATGTTAGGAAAATCATACGCGCCCACGGATAAATCCAGGGTCTGCCTATATTATACACCAAATATGTTCATAAATACATGCAAAATCGCCTGAATACAGCCCGACATAACCTGCCCAATTACATCAGAAAACAATACAACTACAATCATCACTAAAAGAATACCATTTTGCTCAATTTTTTGCATAACACCCCTGACACCGTCTGGCGCTACGGCGTATAATATTCTAGATCCGTCCAGAGGCGGGATTGGTAGCATATTAAAAACAAAAAAACCCAGATTCACCGATACAGTAGTAGAAATAATCAGTCCAAATATCGTAGGCTGTACTGCCCCAGCATTATTAATAACGCCACTAAACACTCCGACGCCAAACGCAATAAAGGCGATTACTAAATTAGTAATTGGGCCAGAAAGAGCAACAAGAGCCGCCCCCCAATCGTCAAAACGGACTCTATTTGGATTAAATGGAACAGGCTTAGCCCCTCCGAAAACCGGAGCACGCAACACTACCATAATCAAAGGAAGCAAAATAGTCATCACCGGATCGATATGTCTTATGGGATTAAGTGTCAATCTCCCCTCTTCTTTTGCGGTATTATCGCCCAATGCATATCCCATAAAAGCATGCATAGCCTCGTGAATGGTCATAGACAATAATATAACAATCAAAACTACTATTATTTCTAAAATCATAAGTGTTATTATAGCATCAATACACGATCTTGACTAATTACACAAATGCCGCTACAATAATAAGGATTGTTATTAATAATAAAGTAAAGAGAGTGGAAATGGCATCACGATGTGATTTAACAGGCAAAGGCAAGCAGTATGGCAACAACGTCAGCTTCTCCCTGCGCCGCACTAAGCGCGTTTTCAAACCAAACCTTCAGAAGAAGACTTTTGTTGTTGACGGTCAAAAAATTACCATGACTTTAAGCACAAAAGCTATTCGCACCCTGAAGAAAAAAGGTATTTTGGGCGCAACTGCTGATAAGTAATCGCTAAATCAAATTTTAATAAAATAACTCCGATTGTATTATCGGAGTTATTTTTAATTCAATGAGAAGACTCTAACTTTTCGATATTTGAACAACTGTTAAATTATCTGGTAGATCCGTTATTTTCTTTAACTTCCATTTTGGACCAGCCTCAACAACTGGAGCTCCTAGGTTTTTTACAAACTCATCCACGCCATCCTGTGGAACTTCATAATGCAAAGTAGCGTCATTGTAGTGTACCGGAATCACCACCTTAGGATCCAATTGACGAATTATTGAAGTTGCTCCCATTGCGTCTAATGTATATCCATTTCCACCGACAGGTAATATTGCAAAATCAACAACACCTATATTTTCGAGCTGATCATCAGTTAGCTTATTCTCAATGTTACCAACAACCACTCCCTTAGCTTCACCAATCGTAATTTTATATATTGTAGATTTTTTAACATCATCTGCGGTGTCGATATGTCGGCGCGCTGAAATTCCTAATAATGAGATGTCTCCTACTTCATATTCACCTGGACCCGAAAATAGTAGTCTTGGTGTAGAATCCACAACAGCAAACCGATCCTCCGTAACCACTTCTACGTCATTATTCACAGAAACATTTTTTCCTCCGACAATCTCTAAATTCGGATCAAATACCACACGAAGTTTCTTTGTGGTAATAATAACAGCATTTGCTCCTTTATACTCTATTTCAAACATACCTACTCCTTTCTCATTATATTTTCCGTATCTACTAATACAGAGTGCTTATTTCTTACAATATCCATTATAAATCTATCTTTGACACTCATCCTATAGTAGAAATCATCATAAGATATTACTGCATAATTTATTTCTATTTTTCTATCTTTTTCGATTTTTTTAACAAGATTTTTTATAGTTACGGCAGATATATCATCGCCGACCAATAGCAAATCAACGGCAGAGCTTGATCCGACTACTAATTTCCCCGAAATAATAGCCAATCTTAAACCTCTCATTCTCCCTAAAGAATCTTTCCAGGAAACGCTACTCGCAGCACCCATACCGTCTTCTGTATTTTTATCTGAGAATATAGCTGCAAGCGGCTTAATGTAAGGATAGTCTTCATTTACGCTATAGTACAGTTTATTATCAATAGCATCTTGCTGCACTATGCCTACAGACACCATATTAGCTAGCTCTCGACGGACGGAGTTTATCTGCTCATCGATCATCCTAGTAATTTCCCTCACATAAAATGACTTTTCTGGATTATTCAGAAAAAGATGTAATAATTTTACCCTAGTTTTTGAACCAAATAATGAATCAATCATTGTACTATAATTGTAACATATTTTTTACTTACTATCTAATACTCGAGATAAATATTGTTCACACGAATGAATATCTCCCCATTCAATAAATGGGTTTCGTCTAAACCACGTCAACTGACGTTTCACTAAGTTTACATCACTAACAATAAACTCCCGAATAGCCTGATCTTCATCTATTTCTTTCTCGATTAATTTCTTAATAATAGGATAAACATTACCCGTCATAGCCTCATTACACCACCCGGTATTATTGGCTAATCCTATTGTTTCTTCTACAACACCGTCCTTGAACATTTTTTTTGCTCTATCTGTAATCCTCCGTTTTAGTAGTTGTTTACCCGTGGTAATTCCGACAACGATAGTATTATTCAATGGAGCCTCCAGTCCAGACGGCTTTTCATCGGCTCGCTCAATAGCCCTAATTAGATATCTTTTATTTTTACTATTCTCCGGCAAGGCTACATCGTGATTGACGCAGTATTGTTGAAGTTCAGATATCGTCATTTCTTGTGAGTTGGCTCTCTTTTCTCTGCTGGATTTACCTCCAAATTGAAAATCAAATATAACAGAATCAATATACAATCCTGTTCCACCAACAAGAAATGGAATATTTCCTCGACTTCGGATTTCTTTAATCTTTTGACAGGCATAGTCCTTAAATTGCGACACACTGAAAGGATCTCCTGGATCCACTAAGTCAATACCCCAATGAGAAATCCCCTGCTGCTCTTCCGGAGAAGGCTTAGCCGTCCCAATATTCATACCACGATAGACAGTTCTACTGTCAGCACAAATTATTTCCCCTCTATACTTCTTCGCTAATTGTATAGCCAATGATGTCTTGCCGCTAGCGGTAGGACCAACAATTACAATTAGTGGTAGACGACCTTCATCAACGCCGTTATCTAATTTTATAAACCTATCCAATTAGCTCAATCCTACAAAGATTTTATATACTCAGCAAGCTCACAAAGATTTTTATACTCAGCAAGCTGCTCCAACGATATTTTTTCTTCGCCAGATTGCGTGCGAACACTAACCTCGTTAGCTTCCATATCCTTTGGTCCTACGATAAGTTGAACAGGTATCTTCATAGAAGTAGCTTCCCTAATCTTCTTACCTAATGATTCATTTCTAGAGTCTATTGTAAATCTCACATCATTATACCTAACAGGCTCCATAAGTGTAATATCTGATAATATAGTTGTTATTTTATCAACATACTCTAGCACTGTGTCGTTAATAGTCAAAATACGAACCTGTTCTGGAGTCGCCCAAAACGGAAACCATCCGCCAGTGTGTTCTATAAATACACTCAAAAATCGCTCGACCGACCCCAATAAGGCACAGTGAATCATAACTGGTGTTGTAAAATTGCCATCAGCATCCGCGTACTCCAAACCGAACCTTTGTGGTTGCACGAAATCTAACTGCACGGTTGCAACTTGATGCTCACGGCCGATTGCATCCGTTGCCATAAAGTCAATCTTTGGACCATAAAATGCCGCCTCACCCTCTTGTTCAAAATAATCCAAGCCTACTTTCTCGACAGCAGATTTTAATTGGTTCTGTGCGGAATCCCATAGACTAAGGTCACCTAAATACGAATCGGATTCATCACGATAACTTAATCTAACCCTGAGCTTCATATCGATCGATCCGTACAGCTCACGAGCAGCAGATAGCAAATTATTAATCTCGCCCTCAATCTGATCAGTACGACAAAATATATGACTATCATCCTGCGTTAATGAGCGTACACGGTTCAATCCGCCCAGCTCGCCAGTTTTTTCGTCGCGATAATCTGTTGTCGTCTCCAAGTATCTTACTGGCATGTCACGATAACTTCGCGGTCGTGAGGCGAAAATTTGCGTATGATGCGGACAATTCATGGGCTTAAGAGCCATCTCATCACTAGTTTCTTGGCTTTTAACTAAAAATAACTCTTCTCCGAACTTAGCCCAATGACCCGATGTTTCATATAGATCTTTTTTCGTAATATGAGGAGTCCAAACCTTTTCAAAGCCAAACTTCTGTCTCAGCTGGTTCGAATATTGAGCCACTATATCTCGTAAAATCGTACCGCGAGGAGTAAACAAAGGCAAACCAATCCCTACCAGAGGAGAGGTCGTATATAGATCAAGCTCCTTGCCCAACTTACGATGATCTCGCTGTTTTGCAACTTCCAATCTATTCAGATATTCATCCAGCTCTTCCTGTGTAGCGAACGCTACACCATATATTCGCTGCATTTGTGGATTATTCTCATTGCCTCGCCAATATGCTCCAGCCGTCTTAGTGAGTTTAAATGCACCAACTTTTCCAGTACTATCCACATGTCCACCTCTACACAAATCAGTGTAATCACCCTGAGAATACAAAGAAACAGTCTCGACTTTACTATCACCATCAGACACAGATCCCATTTTTTCTCCAGCCAATTCGCTAGCAACGGTAGTGCCAGATCGCTTAAGATCATTCAGTAGTTCCACCTTAAATGACTGATCTCCCTTTATAGCCCAATCAATAGCCTCTTCTACCGACACATCGCGCCTCTCAAACGGATAATCAGCCGCTACAATCTTTCGCATCTCCTCTTCTATCTTCGGAAGATCAGCTTCAGAAATTGTCCCGTTGTCAAGATAAATATCATAATAAAAACCATTATCGATAGCTGGTCCCACGCCAAACTTTCGCCTGAGGCCATAAATGCTGAATAGCCTGCGCCATAATATGCGCCAGGCTGTGTCTCATAGATTTTAGTTCTTCTTCACTCATACCAATATTATACCACGCTCCTTGATAGTAGACATCTGTTATGATAATATTATTATATCTGGGCGATTAGCTCATTTGGCTAGAGCGCTTCATTGACGTTGAAGAGGTGAGAGGTTCGAATCCTCTATTGCCCACCAGATACGACATGATAAGCCTCGTCGATAGTAGACGGGGCTTTTTTTAATGTCGTAAAGGAGTATAGAAAATGACCAAACCTACACGTTTGCCATACAGACCTTGACTTTATTTGATAAGTATGTTAGAATTTAAAGTATGAGTAAACATGACTCGCCTAGTTTAGGCACAAAAAAGCCACAACACTGTTCTTTATTGAGCAAGGCAAAAATTCACTACGAATATAACAAGAAGATCAACGAAGAAAGATCTATACTTAATTAAGTTTCCCAGATTTACAAAGTAATCGCCTCTATAACGAGGCGATTTTTATTTTACACAGCACTTTTCCACTGGATTTTTTTATAGTTGTATGTCAATATATTGATATGATATGCATAAAATGTTTTCACGAAAAAACCCACGTAACAAATTCTCGTCAAAATAAAAAATACCCAACAACCTGGCGTAGACATATGTGCGACCAATGCGGTTATTCTTTTACAACCTACGAAAAAGCCTGCGATTTTCCCTCGTTGTCACATCACAAGATGGCAAGAAAAAAATAATTTTTCTATAGGAAAACTAATACTTAGTATTGCGCGAAGTTTTAATCATAATGAAAAATTAGCAGGCTCATATAGCTATGACTTGGCCAATACTATACAAGATAAATTAATACACCTACACAACAAGCCCGCTATATCATCGCAGCACATCGCCGAAATAACCCACTCAACATTACAGAATTTTGACCAAATAGCTGCACTGCAATATGCAGCACAACATAATCTTATTGTCTCTCAGAGAAAGAGGCATCGTGGCCGTCCTTCTTTTTCTTATTCTGAGCACGACTCTGATCATTCATCTCTACAGTAGTCTTCTCCGTTACGTCAAACTTATCAAGATATTTACCAAGCAAAAGATGAGTTTGTGCATTATATGATGCCAAAGAGCTATATACAATAGAAGTAATAGGCATCAAGAACCATTGTAGAACCATCAATGCATTTCTACTCTTCTTATATCTTTCTGGACGAGGCGGCAACAACTTGAACGATACAAGAATCAATACCAAAATACTTATCATAGCTACTTGTTGTATTAAACTAACAGTATCCGGCAACTGGTGAGCAGCAACACTGCGTGCGGCTTCACTGTTTAGTACAAGAGGAGCCCATCCACCGAAAGCAACAATTAGAGCAATACAAGCCTGAGTTACATGACCATCTAATAGCCTTATAAACCTAGCTAGGCTAGGCCAAAATTTTACCGTCCTATTTTTATTAAATATATTATTACCAACATACGCCACATCTGAAGCCCCATAGCTCCAACGGCGCAGCTGAATAAACTGAGCTTTTAATGTTTTTTTATAACTATTAGCCAACACTGCATCTTGATAAATTGGTACAAAAATTGGCACAACTTCATAATTACCATCAAAATAGAAATAGCTTCTCCAGTACTGGTGACCATCTTCAACAATTGTTCGCGTACTCCAAAAGTTCATCTCAACGAGAGCGTTCATTGGTTGCGAATGTGACGCAAAGTTACGCAAAGAATATGGGCGCATGGAGCTGATAATATTCCAAAATGAATTCCCTGTTGCCACTACTCGCATTGGCGCAGGAACATCCCATATATTATTAGTAAACAAGCATATAGGCTGAAACGATAAATGCTTTCTATCTTCATGAGTAATATACTCATATGTCACATAATCAAAGTAATACTTATGCGGCTTATTATCACAGTCCATTGTTGTAACAATAACATCAGAAAAAGGCTATTTCTTCCTGTTGTAAATATTGCTCCAGCCACTTGCCTGCATACGTGATATTTCCACCCTTACCAACTACCTCATTTGGTAGATCTTTTGGATGTTTTACAATATGGAAAGAATGAAAGTACTTGCCGTATTTCTTTTTCAGTATTTTAGCTGTTGTATCAATATCAACACCACCACGCTCTTCGTACGCAAAAACTACAATCAGACGTTTCTTATCATATGTTGTATCTAAGACTGATTTAAGAGCAGGCTCAATCACTTCTATACTCTCGTTGTATGCAGGCATAATAAGAGCGTTGTAAATATTACTAGGTTTAGGATAGTATTCATCTTCCGCAGCAGACATAAATCTTAGATTGTCTACATGTTGTTGATATAACAACTCCTTAGATTGATTATCTCTCAGTCTAGAATACGCATCCTTCGGATTTTCCAAATCAGATAATCGCTTATTCCAGTCGACTTTTGAAGCTTTTACCATATTATTATGACCATTAACTATCCTATAGCTGATAGCTATTGTTTTTACAAAAGCAATTAGTATTATAGTCAACAAATAAATTGATGCTAAAACGGGACTTAATATAGATAAGATAACCAGAAGAACAATAGCGCCATAACTTAGCAGCCCAGGAAGCATCTCAAGAAAACGATATTTTTTTGTTCGTTTACCGAGTGGAATCTCAATGTCCATATATTATCCTATCGATGCAATTTTAATAATAGAATAGGCTAAAATAGCTAAAATAGCTAAAATACCCAACGTCAACCACAAAAGAAATATAGCCAAGCTTCGTTTCTCTAATGAAATTAACTTGACACTTAGCGCAGAGTGACCAAAAACTATCATAAATGCCAAAGCAAAATAACTAAGTAGACTAGACCAATGACTCCTATAAAAATTCGCATCACCATACGTAGTGTAGCGCGTAATAACCTGAGCCTCGCTATGTTTTATTGATGATCCTAAAAATATAGATACAACAATAGCCACAACAACGTTAACGATCAAAAGAGTTGCCACAGTCCTGTCGCTAAAAACAATTTTTATCGATTTCTTTATAGTGTCTTTCATAAAATGGAGCCGTTGACTGGGCTTGAACCAGCGACCTGCTCGTTACGAATGAGCTGCTCTACCAGCTGAGCTACAACGGCAAACTCCTTAGGAAATTATAGCAAAAATAGGAGTTTTTTCAAACTAGATACGACTATTTATCGATAGAAATGAAATATTTTTACTTTATTGTTATTTTTTAAGTAGTTAAACTGGTTATTAAATTCAGTCAATGGAACTTTTACATAAGAGTAATTTACGGTGTTGCCTTCAATATTATTAAGCGTCACAAAATAATATCCGTCACCCGAAAGAGTCTTTATAGGACCTGAGATTTTACCCTTTGTTAATGACATAGCCGCTTTCGTTAGACCTCCGTCAGAATTATCCGTAGAGACGGATAGATCAAATACCGACTGCACTTTGTCGCCCATTTCCGTAGCAATATCCTTTAAGGATTTACCCTCTTGCAGCCTCTTCTTAATGTCAGACACTAGGTTATTAGCTGTTTTATCAATCTTAAAAGACACTTCCTGTTTTAACAAAGTATATTTCATAGCAGTTTTTAGCTCATCCATTGACCAGTGAAGATTGTCTTTTACTACAGACTCATAAGCGGACTGCGATAGCTTGCTAGATTCCTGCTGTTTTTTGATAAGATCTTGGACCTTTTTATCATCAACAGTAATATTATTTTCTCTCGCAAGTTTTTTGGCGTATGCTACCTCCAACGCCTTATCTATGGACTGGTTTTGATAGAACTTAACCTTATCTTTTTGGTCTGCCTGACCTTGAGACTGCAATACTGCCAACGAACTACGATGATACAGAAGATAATCACTATACTCGGCATTTTCTCCGTCAATATTAGCCACAGGAAGAGGTAAAGTCTTAGTTATCCTATATGCGATATCGCTTGTATCTTTCCAGACATATAACTGCGCCCAGCCAAGAATAACAAAGACAATCAGGATAACGACGCTCACAAACATTGTTATCCACACCAATCGACGTTTGGTGTATTGGATGGGATATTTATGCTTACGACCAGCCGCCAAGACCTTCTCGCGGTGCTGAGCTACTGTATCGTTTGTAATCCTCTTAGGTAGCTCCTTTGGTTGTTTTTTATCTTTACGGTTCAATAGATTCTTCATTGATATCCTCCTTCTTTGTCGAAATTTCCACTGCGTCTTGTAGTTTATTATAGATCTTATCTGGATGTTCTACGTTTTTTATAACAAGATCTCCAACAAAAGTCTGAATAACTATTGTACCAAACTTAAACATTTCTCCGCTAAACCCCGGGATACTATAACTAATATTCTGAATTTTTGACAATTTCAGCTCAATGACGTCTTTGCCAAAAAATCCATGTTGAGTAATCTGACGAATCCTCTGATCGGTAACAATATAGTAAGTATAAAACCACATCAGAAAATGATAGAAAAAGAGCATCAAACCAAAAATAAATCCACCAACAAACACCCATAAAAGATTCAAGTTATCTTGCCAAATTAAAAAAGGCAATGAACCAAGCGTCATTGATCCGAGAAGCAGATAAAATCCTTTTCTCATAGCGATTATGTGACGACGAAACACAAACAACAGTTGCTCTCCGTCACGCTGCCCATCAAATTGCTTATCTTTAATTTGCTCTGTCATATATATGGTACCCCGGGCAGGAGTCGAACCTACAACCTTATCCTTAGGACGGATCTGCTCTATCCAGTTGAGCTACCGAGGCATACAACCATTATACCACGGTAACTCTCAGGAAAGACTAGCTTAGCGAGTAAACTTTTCACTTAATGTGTGATAATTTACCAATTCTTCCGGCTTGAACCAGTGCTCGATCTCACGAACAGCCTCATCTGAATCGCCGGATGCGTGAATCAAATTTGGAACTCCCTTTTGGCACTCATCTGCATAGCCAAAACTAATGTGCGAGTAATCACCGCGAATTGTTCCCATGTCAGCCGACTTAGGCTCTGTTGGACCAACAATCTTCCTAACAACAGCAACAGCTTCGACACCTTCTAATACCATTGCTATAACTGGACCATCCATCATCATATCTAGTGTTATATTCAAAGTATCCTCGCCTCGACGAGTAGCCAATTTACCAATGTCTTCGTAATGAGCATAGTAATGATCTCTAGACGGTGATGTCATTTTTACACCAACTATTTTTAGACCAACTCGCTCAAAACGTTGTAAAATTTCCCCAACGATACCTCGTTGAACTGCGTCAGGCTTAAAGACGATCAATGTCCTTTCAACGCCACAGTAGTTTTTTTCGCTTTCTGCCATAGATACTCCTCTGCTTATTATTTTTCTAATATAGTAACAGAAATAAATAATTTGATAAACATATTCATTAGCGATAGAATAAATATTATGTTTATGTCAGAAGCTTTAACTGATTTTTTAGAGCACCTAGAGGTTGAAGGTGGGCGTAGTCAAAAAAACCATCATAAATTATCAACTATATCTGGAGAGATTCATTGATTTTTGCTGGCGATATAAATGTTGATAAAATTACATCAGAACTAATACGTCAGTATCGCCTCTGGTTAAACCGTTATAAAAAAATGACAACACCGGCGAAGAGCTGTCTTTAATTACCCAAAGTTATCATCTTATTGCATTACGAGGTCTGCTAACCTACCTTTCTCGTCGTAATATCAAAAGTCTAGCAGCCGACAGAATTATATTACCCAAAGTAGTCCGTAAACAAGTGACTTTTTTTACAATATGACGAGATTTTACGTATGATCGATCAAATACCAACCGATACAGAATCTGGGACTGAGAGATCGAGCAATCGTTGAGTTACTATTTTCCAGCGGACTGCGTGTTTCAGAATTGGTCAATTTAAACCGAGATCATATAAACCTAAAGAGGCGCGAATTTATGGTGCGAGGAAAAGGACAAAAGGATCGCCCTGTTTTTATTTCAAAAAGTGCTGCCGAACACATATCGGCATACCTGGAAGCTAGAACAGATAATCTACCCGCTCTATTTTTAAGCTATAGCAAACGCCACGCAACTCCCAACACCTCCGGAGACTACCGCAGGTTAAGCGCGCGCAGTATTCAGAGAATGGTTGGTCAATATGCTAGATTAGCTGGTATCACAAAACATGTAAGCCCACACACTATGCGCCATAGCTTTGCCACCGACCTACTTATGAACGGTGCAGACTTGCGCTCAGTCCAATCAATGCTGGGACATAGCAATATATCAACAACACAGGTATATACGCACGTTACCGACCAGCACCTGAAAGACATTCACGACCGATTCCATAGCGACACAGAATCTTAACCTATGGCTTACATTGACCTGCGGTAGCAGATCCGCCGCCAGATACAGAGAAATCTTTGCATAGACTATTCTTTAATTCAACTGCATTATTAGGATATGCGAAATCATCTCCTATTTGCAATCGAGCTTCAACTCTTCTGAATAAATCACTTGCCCGCCCCGTGGAATCGACAATTGGCTGAACTCCATCAAAATTGACAATCGTTCCGTCGGTTTTTTGAAGAGAAATCTTCACACTACCGCCTTTATATATAGGCAATAACCTTAAGAATGCTGTTTCGCTACCAGCTGGAATCTCATCAACATCAATCACCGCTTTACACGAATATTCGCCAGAAAACTTGAATGTCTTGCTACAAGAAACCACACTTGTTCCATTATTATGTTCATTCCCGTCAGTTGCGCGTGGATGATCAGAAATCTTACCAGAAACAGCAGTACCATTCTGACCTGCTACATCTGATCTTAAAACGTTCGGCCGCAAGAAAGAAGTAACACCAGTTGAATCTAATGCCGCTAAATTAAAGGTGGCGCCTGGGTTAATAAGCTGCACGCGCATCAATTGCGGCGAATTAGCATTCCAGTTGTTTTTTGTCGGCAAATCCCCAGAGGTGGATATTTCAGTGTTAGCGGCGTTGGCGCCATTCAAATTACTCTCATCATCGCGCCTATACCATTCAATAGATATCTTATTGAATGAACCAGTTGCGCGTAGTGGCACAATTTGAGATTTTTCCTCGATAGACTTATATATAAAATCTTGAGATTTCATAGTGATCTTTACGCAAGTATACGCTTGATCAAATTTTTTACCCGCATCTGTACCAGTTTTAATAATAGTTTCACCAGAAGAACTGCCTCCAACAACACCAGATGCCGCGACCATATTACAATTGATTGGACCATTCAGCACTCCTGCCGCCTGAATATTCCCCGTCTGGGCAGCACGAACCACACGCTTAGCATCCTCAACCCCAGCCAAAGCCGCGTCATAAGCACTCTGCGACAGATCATTATTCGAGGATTGTCGCTGATCCATAATCATCAACTTGATAAAACCCAATAGTAACAATAGTCAGCAACATCGCGCCAAATATGACCGCAAAAAGAGATACAGCACCTGATTGTCGCGCATTTTTACCCATTTGTCCTCACAATCATCTCAAATTTATTTATAGCACAGAACTCAAAATTGCTATCATCTTCAGTCGGAGCTTTACAGGAAGAATTCCTTATTTCACTCATCTTGCTCGTCCCCAGCGTAAAAGTCAATTTATACAGCGCCTCCCTTGAATTATCTGAGGTAACCTTTTCTAACATAACTTCGTGCACACCAATTGAACCGTCACCACTATTAATATTCCTGAGCAAATTGGACGATTTCGCAAGATCGACGGTTTCCGGATATTTGCCAGAAGCATCTTTTTTACACAATCCGCTATCCGCATCAACTACGCGCACCAAATTCACTGGATTACCGTTAACCTTAAACAGACTATTTCCGCCCAACAAGCTAGGATCGTCCAAATACTTCGGATTATTCCATATATAAGAATGAGAGCCAAGGCAGAGTCGACCAGTTGACCAATTGCTATTATTCGGCACCCTCAGTCCCGTACTATCAATCTTTTCGGCACTTGCCTGAAGAAAATCACGTCGAATAGTGTCTGAAATATCTCGTCCCGCTTGATTAACATCACGAAGCACAATTCCTCTGCTATACATTTTTCCCGCCTGAATACCTACCATCGCAATCGACAACAAAAGAACAGAGATAAAACTCATGGCGAGCATCAATTCGATAAGTGTAAATCCTTTTTTATAGCCCCGAATCATATAACCTCACAATCGTACCAATAGTCGCCGGCATTTTGCTGCCAACTGGCATCCAGCACGCTTTTATGTACGCATCATATTTATTACTATCCCTGCTCCCGACAGTCGTACTCGGCTTAACTAATCTAACAGATATTCCATACGTTTTTTTAGTATCACTATCAACCCGCGCGTATGTTTCTGCTGGTTTATAATCTCCAGGATTGTTCAATATACTAATCTTCGAAGCGAGTGAAGGTGTCGCAGCCAAAGCAAACTCTTTCGTAGAAAAATCATCAGGACATTTTTCAGCACCCAAGTTTCCTTCATTACTATTAACAACAGAGACACTCACCGAATTATTGTCTACCAACTTCTTCCAAATATCATTTTTCATATCATGCGCATATCTTAACATTTCAGCCTGAGCATCAACCTGCTGGCGAACCAACGTCGTCTCCAAAGAATACTGAGCGATAGCCATCCCGCGGTTCATAGTTTCTAATGCAATAACGGCGACTAGGCTAAAAATGGTTACTCCAAGCAGCACCTCGACAAGTGTGTCGCCTCTGTTAAGCCTACGCATCAGCACAGCCTCCTGTCGCATTACCCATAACTACAGCATCAGCAGAACCTGCATGCGATCGTAGAAAAATAGATAACCTCTCTCCCGGTAGCCAGCCGTCATCATAAACACAAATTTCCCTCTGTTGACGCTGCTCGCCAGCAGATTGCACAACTCCAGCACTATTTTTATTATTGACGAAATCAGTCAAATTGTCACCGAATCGGCTCGTGTCAGTTCTAATATCCAACTGCCCCGTCTCTGGGTGGCGGTACATCAAAATAGAAATATACGCACTATCTTTGGCTTGGTTAGAAAACCTAGTTTTTGCTTGCCAATTAACGATATATTTGTCAGACTCGGCGCCGCGTTTATAAGTCCACGCGCTACCCTTATCTGACCTATAGGCATAAACTGGATAAGTTTTGTACAGATTGCCGTCTGTCGAACCCAGAGAACCTTCAGTGGTAATATAGCGACCGACAATCACACAATCAGATTGGCCACGTAGAGTTTCAGCTCGACCATCAGAGCCCTCAATTGGGCAAGTGCCCTTAGATCGCTCATTCTCAACATTTACCACCTTCGAGTACTCATTTCGCAAAAAACCAGCATAAGACTGCACCGAATCGCGATATTGCTGGCGATTAATTGACATACTTACACCGACCATCAGCATAGAGGTCAGCAAACCAGAAATAGCCACAAACAAAATCACTTCAATTATAGTAAAACCTTTTTGTTTATTGCCCATCACTTCTCCATTATAGCATAAGCGCTTTTTACTTAGACAATAAGAAAGCCCCACTCTAAAATTTGTCGGCTAAAGAACCAAGCGAGTAAAAACCCTACGATAAGCAATGGGCCGAAGCATATCCGTGAAGTTGCTTGCAATTTTCCTCGCATCATTGATGGCAAGACAAGAAGCGTACCGATAAGATTTGCGATAAATAAAGCTGCAAACGCCAAAAGCCAGTTTCCTAAGAACAAACCCAATCCAAGTCCAAGCTTAACATCACCAAAACCAATCCAAGTTTTATCTTCCCCGTAACGATATTTCGAGAATAAATACAGCACCATATATATTCCGCTCAGAATCGCAATCGACCCAAATAACGTCATCAAGCTTTTTGAAAAATCGCCAGATAAACATACTTTTATTCCCGCAAAAATAGCGCCAAGAACGATAAACGGAATATTAATTACATCTGGAAGAAGTAGCCATCTGAGGTCATAGACGAATAAAATCGCCAGCAGTACCAAACTTGCCAACCACAAGACCAGCAACGCGACTTGCCAGATATTCGTCAATGATCCAGGCCAAAAAACCATAGACGCGACAAACAGTCCAGCCATCACTAGTTCTAGCAAGATTTCCGTCCAACCGATAAATGCTTTGCAATATCTGCACCGCCCCAATCCAGCGACCCAACTTACCACAGGAATCAAATCGCACCACTTAAGCTCATGTCCGCAAGATAAACAGCGAGATCTATCTTTGGAGATCTTTTTTATCAATGGAGATAATTTCTTTAATTCCTTTTGGTCAACTTTCTCTCCAGCTTTTTTATCTTCCATCAATTGACGAGCCCGCAAGCGCCAAATTTGCGCTCCGGCAAAACTGCCTAGAATAGCCCCTAAAAATCCCACTAATACAAACTTAATCATACTTCTTATGGTAACAAAAAACCATAAAAAAATCAGCCCCATACCGAGGCTGATTCGTAATTTATCTATGGATTATACATCCTGGCAATACAATTGCTTTTGAGAACCGTTATTCTCCAGTAGAACTACAACTACTGCGTTGCGTGAAGATCCGTTTTGCAAAGTTATGTTTGCTGGATCGTCAGCAGATGGAGCTGGCGTGCTAGCAGGACATTTCTTACCTCGCATAACCTTGATTTCGTTACTAGCTACTGACATTGAAGCACCAGGTGTAGCAACCTTTAATTCTGAAGACTTGTCATATTGATCAAGCTTCTCGACATACTTACGTAGAGACTCTTCATTAAACGTGCCGCCGTTACGATTAGCTGAATTCCAATTGTTAATAGCCGCAGCAACCGTTGAAGTGTCATTTTTCCTTGACTGGTCGCGCTGGCTACGCTGCAAAGCTGGCAATGCGATAAACACCATCGCAAAGATAAGTCCAGCAATAGCCAAGACTAGGACGACCTCGATGATTGTAAATCCTTTTTTATTATCTTTTTTTGTCATTAGATTTCCCACCTTTCTATGGTTTACCTATATTTACGCAAAAATGCTTAAGTTTATAATACACTAAAAATATAAGTCAGTCTAGCGAATATTAATATTACCGACCAAACTATAAATTGGAAGCAAGATAGCCGCGACCATCGTACCTGCAACTATAGCCAAAAAGACCATCAAAACTGGCTCTATCGCCGTCGACAAGGCGCGAATCTCCTCGTCAAGCTCATCTTCATAAACCTGAGCGGTCTTACCCATCATCTCATCAATTTTACCTGATTGCTCACCAATTTTAATCATCTGCGGCACCATTGCTAGGAAATAATCTTCATTAGATAAAGAAGCTGAGAGCGCCTTACCGCCTTTAACCTTATCCGATGCGCGAAGTATGCTTTCACTAATAATCACGTTATTGACAGCATCAGACGTAATACGAAGCATGTCAAGCATTGGCACTCCAGTACTCAGAAAGAACTTGACCAGTCCTGGCAAATCGTGCCATGTACATTTTCCTAAACATTCCCTTTGAACATTGGGACATTAAGCTTAAAGATGTCTTTAGTCCTAATTCCTGCTCAGTTTTTCAGATATTGTGCTAGGAAATAACCGCCGATAATCATTGCCAATATAACAAGCCACCAAAGACTACTAAAAAGTTCGCCACTTTTAATCATCATAAGAGTCACAAATGGCAACCCCTTATTTAAGTCACGATACAGACCCTCAACTTGCGGAACAACCGTGAACAACATAAATCCGATAACTAAGATAATCACTACCAAGACAATTGACGGATACATCATAGCACCTCTAATTTTACTCATCATAGCAGCGTCTCTTTCCTGCTGAGCAGCTAACCTCTTAAGCGAATCATCCATTGTACCTGACGTTTCGCCGGCCGAGATCAAAGCTACGTAGACTTTATTGAAAGCTTCTGGATGCTTTGCGAACGAATCAGACAAGGATTTACCACCTTCAACATCAGAGATAATTTCCTGGACTATTTCCCGCATGCGCTTATTCGTCGTCTGCTCCTGAACCGTTCGAAGACTTTGCGCCAAAGGTAGCCCAGCTCCAATAAGAGTTGCTAGCTGACGAGTAAACACAACCCTATCCTTAGTGGTGATTCTACCAGAAAACCTCGCAAAGAAATTCGTCTTATCGTCTTGTAATTCAATTTTTAACGGCACAAAGCCCTGCGCCGTCAAAAGCTTTGCGGCAGCGTTTTCGCTATCAGCCTGAACAACTGATTTAACGATTTTATTACTTGCACTATCCCTGGCTTCGTAATCGTACTTTTTCATTTATTACCCCCTCATCAGCCTCTCAAATTCCGTCAAATCGACAGCAAATTCACGAGCACTATCATACGTAATCGTACCGTTCTGCACCAAATTGACCAAAGTTCGATCCATCGTCTGCATTCCCTGGTCAGCACCAGTCTGAATCACGGCATCCAATTGGTGAGATTTACCTTCACGGATAATGTTACGCACCGCTGGATTAGCAATCAAGACCTCTGCCGCCACGACTCGTCCACCGCCGATAGCTGGAACTAGTCGCTGCGAACAAATTGCCATCAAAATATTACTGAGCTGAGCGCGAATCTGTGGCTGTTGGTGTGGCGGAACACGTCAATCATACGGTCAATTGATTGTGCTGCGGAGTTCGTGTGTAGCGTTGCAAACACCAAGTGTCCAGTTTCAGCAATTGTAATCGCTGCTGAAATCGTCTCGAGGTCGCGCATCTCACCAATCAACACAACGTCTGGGTCTTGGCGAAGACTCGAACGTAAAGCCGCAGAGAACGAATAGGTATCGTAGTGAACTTCCCGCTGAACTACCACTGATTTTTTCGACTTGTGAGTAAACTCGATAGGATCTTCAATGGTAATAATATGCTGCGAGCGCTCAGAATTGATCTTTATCAACCAGCGCCGCCAAAGTTGTTGACTTACCAGAACCAGTTGGACCAGTGACCAACACCAAACCGCGAGGAAAATCCGCAAACGTATTAACAACTGGTGGCATACCCAGTTCAGACGCCGACTTAATTTCATTTGGAATCAAGCGTAGGGCTGCAGCCAAATTGCCACGCTCATGGAAGGCGTTAACTCGGAATCGTCCCAACGTACCAAACGCAAACGAAAAGTCGAATTCCTTATCTTTTAGCAAAATCTGTCGCTGATCTTCATCAAGAATCTGGAATACTAGCCTCTCAACTGCAGGCTCGTCCAATGGCTGAGTTCCGGCGGTCGGCATAAGCGCACCGTCAATTCGTAGCATTGGCGGCAAACCAACTTGAATATGAAGGTCTGAAGCTCGCTTTTTAACGACTTCCTCCAACAAAATCTCAATTCGCAATTCTTGATTATTCATGTTTCCTCCTTTTACGCGGTATCCGCCGCTACCCTATTAACTTCTTCTATTGTCGTTATTCCGTTCAACGCCTTCAGATAACCATCTTGACGCATCGTAATCATACCCTTGTTGAATTGCCATTCGCTGGATTTCCGCTGAGGTTGCGCGCTTAACAATCAAATTCTGAATCTCTTCAGTAATATCCATGACCTCATACAAACCGGCTCGACCAGCATAACCGCGAGGAGTTTGCGGCGTATCTTTTCCTTTTGCCAAGGCAAACGACGCCTGCGTCGCTAGTGGCAAACTTTCATATCCCAAATCTTGCGCGTATTGAGCAACCTGCTCCCTTGTTTGCGGCAATAATCCACCAACCGCCTCGCGAATTGCCTGCGTTTCCAATGGTGATGATTGATAAATATCTCGACGGCGCGCCACTCGCCTCACCAAACGCTGACCGATAATTGTGTTAACCGTACTGGCGATAAGAAACGGCTCAATCCCCATATCCAACAGACGCGGCAGCACGCCAGCGGCGGAATTGGTGTGAAGTGTCGAGAAAACCAAGTGCCCCGTTAAAGCCGCCTGAATAGCCAAATTCGCTGTTTCATTATCGCGAATCTCACCAACCATCACAATGTCTGGGTCTTGACGCAAAATTGAGCGCAGCCCAGAAGCAAACGTCAAGCCAACTTCCGCGTTCACCTGAATCTGATTGACGCCATCCATCTTATACTCAACCGGATCTTCAAGCGTCACAATATTCACAGTATCGTCTTTAATTTCTTTAATCAGCGCGTATAAGCTCGTTGACTTACCAGAACCAGTTGGACCTGACGTCAAGATCATTCCATTTGGCCGCTTAATTCCCTTACGAATCGTTCTTAACGCGCGCCCAGCGTAGCCCATATCTTCCAAATTGAAAGAACTTCCACTCTTATCAAGCAGACGAATAACCACCTGTTCACCCCAAACAACTGGAGAGATAGCAATACGAAGATCAACTTCTTTGCCTGCGACGTTAACCGCAAATTGACCGTCCTGAGGAATGCGATGCTCGTCAATTTTCAGATTGGAAAGAATCTTAATACGACTAACTAACGCCGGCTCAATGCTCTTTGGAAGCTGCATTATTTCACGCAAAACACCATCAACACGACAACGAATCTTCAAAGCCTTCTCTAATGGCTCAATATGCACGTCGGACGCGTGACTCTTTACCGCGTATTCCAAAATTGTCGACAACGCTCGTGATATCGGTGAATCTTGGACAATGGTTTTAATATTGCCAGCTTCCGACAAAGACTCTTCCTGCGAAGCCTGTGCAGCCACATTAACAGATGACAAGTCAGTCTTATATTGATCCAAGACGTGGCGGACACTCTCCTCTGAGGCCATAAATACTTTTATCGGACGCTGGATGCGATTCGATAAATAGTCCACCGCCTGAACGTTATTCGCGTCGATCATCGCCACTGCTAGTCGGTTCTGGACTTCGGCTAGCGGCACAGCCATAAATCTCTCAGCAACATCGGACGGCAATAGAGATAAAATATCCTGACTAATAACGCTATTCGACAGATTGACATACGGCACGCCCTGAAACTTGAGCCACGCCATGAACTAATAGCTCATTGTCAAGCAACCCCTCTTCACTAAGCAAGCTAAATAACGGCTTGCCGCTCTCAGAGGCACGCTTTTAAGGGCATCATCAATGACAGACTTCTCAATAAGCCCCTCGTTTACGAGCAGCTCGATCAACTTATCTTGGATGTCGTCCGTCAGTAAAAGCCATTTACACCCCTTCTCTATTTGGCTGCATCTTGACCTACGAATATTTCAACAGTTGGATTTATCGCATTATTATTAAAAATCGCTGGGTTTGGTTTTTCGACGTCAGGTGATATTTCTCGAATAGTCTGTACTTTTGTGCCAGATTCTGGGACTTTTAAGAACGAGATATTAGAGGCGACAATATAGCCAATTGCCACGCCCACACCCGCGATCAATATTACCATTGCTATGTCTGTTTTCTTCATGGCTTAACCACCTTATTCTCTAATTGTATTGTTTGTGCTGGCTCGTAATAAGCGACACCTCGAACCACCAAACTCAATCTATCCTCATTTCGCTGGATTTCCACGGTCTTTAGGTCAATGACTCGAATAGACGCCTCTAACTTAGTTAACAATTCTTTCAATTTTTCAGCTGGACCACTCACTTCCATAGTAAATGATACGGCATTTTCAGATGTTGACCCAGAGCTCTCACTATCAGATCCAGATTGAGCAACGGTCAGATTTTGAATAGTCACACCAGTAGTCGTGTCGATAAATTTATTCTTCAATGAAGCACCAAGAGCGTCGGCGTTCGCATTATCTGGCAACGCATCCAGTATCGTCTGAAGAGCATTACTTTCGCTGCTTGATTTTATAGAATTAAGTGCAGTATTCGTATCTAAGACTCTAATATTCTTCTTTAGCTCGTCAACCGACGACAGGTTTTTATCTAAGCGAGAAATCGTATTTTGCTTCTCTAGAAGAATCTTCGAATGAAATACAATTTGCTGCACCAAAAATATACTTACAACAAGCGCAATTCCAGCCAAAAATGCCGCAGAAGCCACAAAAATAAACATAGTCTTTTTTGACGAATCAATCTGTTGACGCTTGCGTATTGCAACTTCTTTATTATCAGTCGCCATTATTTCTTCTCCTGTTTTTTCGAGTTACTCTTAAACAAGCTATCCGGAATTCCCTGACGTGAATCTGTAACATCAACCTTACCAGTCGGCGTCAATACGGAAACTGTGCCGTTATTTGCAGGCGCTAGTAATTCTTCTGCGTATTCAAACGAGAATGAGAATTGCAACACTTTTTTACCTTCCGAGTTCTCTCCAAAACTAGTATCGCCATCTTTTATCTCCTTAGTCAGGCTAACCTCGGAACTTTTATCGCCGTCAGTAGTCTGAACTTTCGTATTCAAGATGGTTTTCTTTAAGGTCTCTAACGCGCTATAGCCATTAACCGCACTGCCCTCCAGAGTAATAGTTTTTGACTCAGGATTAACTTTTATATCCGAAAAACTAACATTATTTGGTGCAACCGGATTAACCGCCGTTACAACATCAAAGATCCTTGAATTAATCTTCTTTCCAGAATGTTGCTCATTGATCTTTGTTAATTGATGTTGAATCGTTACAACCTTATTGAGATCTTCGACCGCCATCAATTTATCGTTTCTATCTTTAATAACTCCGTTCTGGACCGCCTCGGCTGCAATTTGGCTGCCCAAAATCAACGCCAAAACAACTACTGCCGCAATCGAAGCACCACCCACCAAGAACGATATCGAAATAACCCGATTGCGCATAGCCCGAGTCTTCAATAGCTCGCGCTTAACGTTTGGGAGAAGATTTATCTCAATCATGATATATTACTCCTTTGTGCCAGACCTACGGCAATAGCGAATTCTGAAGCAATCGGTGCCAATTGCTGTTGATCCGACTGAGAAACTTGAACACGCTGCCACGGATCTGCGGTAATTGACTGGACTCCAGTTTTATTCATCACATATCCATCAAGTTGCGGAATAGCTGAACCAAACCCTGATAACAAAATTCCAGAAACTGCTACGCTTGGATATCGAGTTTGGAAAAACTTTATAGATTTTACTAGCTCTGAAGAAAAATTGTCGAGAGTTGAATCAATAGCCCTTAACACTTGACCGTCCAATTTATCCGGCGCCAAACCAAATTTCAAAATAAATTGACGAGCTTGATCCTCCTGGACACTGAGATTCTGAACCGCCGATCGAACCAAAGACGAAAGCCCAGTTGGAATCATACGAATAAGTCGCGGCGCCCCGTTATAGACAACCGCCAAATCCGTTGAATTTTCGCCCATATTGATAATCAAACGCGCATCCTGAGAATCGGTAGCTGATAAAGAGCGAATCATAGCAATAGCGTTCGGCTCTTCAGCAATCACATTGAAGCCGAGATTTTCAACCAGCTCCAAACGCTCTTCTGCGTAAGACTTCGCTGTACTTGTCAGTAAAACCTCATACTGATTTTGTGCGTGCAAGCTTTCACCCAAAAGCACCCAGTCAACTTCTGCCTCATCCAAAGACATTGGAATATATTGATCAATTTGATACTTCATCATCGCCTTTAGTTCTTGCTCAGGAACTTTCGGCACGTCAATAATAGTAGAAAACGTTTTATTTGACGGCAAGCCGACAGCTACATTGGACGTCTTAATTCCGGCTTGACCAACGGCGGTCATAATAGCCTCACCCAAGCGTCGCTTAGACTCTGGAGAGTCGCCGCTCGTTATCTTAGAATCAACTGGCGTATAACCGTAATGCGATAAACTCCATCCCGTGCCAGTACGAGACAATTGAACCACCCGCACCGCATTCGTATCGATGTCCAGTCCGAAGAATTCGCCCAACCCTTTTGCTAATTTCATAACTAATAATAATTATATACATTAGCGTTTTAATTTGCAAACTTTTAATATCTTGGCGGCAATTCGCGAACATTCATCGTACTGATCGCGCCAGTGTTTCGATAATTATTGTAAGCCCAAATATAAGTGTCAGCCCTCAAATTGATGATTTCTGCTGGAGTTCCAGGATGCATGTTTGGATCATTCTTTGCAGATGAAGCATGTTTTCCGCCGTACGTTCGTCGCAAGAACAAGTGTCCAGTTTTAATTGGTCCGTTAACCTTCAGTTGCTTACCGCAAGAAGATTCAGAAACACCACTCAGCCAACTTCCGGCATTAATTACCACGCCACAAGTACTAACATATCCGTCTTTCTGAGTAATCAACCAAGCATTCACCTCCCCAACCGAAGGCTCTATAATAATATTCTTCGCGTAGATAATTAGTTGTGGCAATTGGCGCACATCATTCGTGTCTGTGTATAGCAAATCGCCCGAAATCCTAACTACGCCCGAGGACTTTATGACTATACTCTTGCCTACGCTTAATTTTGACCCCGTTAAGGTTACGTTTCCAGCGTTATATTCACCTGTAGCCAAGCTGTTGACATCCACGTTACCAGAAACACTACCCTTGACGCCACCAATCGACGGTAAAGTAAAATTATCTGGGACTGAACTGGTGCTACTGAAATTACCAAACTTTGGAGTATTAGCGAAAGTTAATTTGTTGTAATCGCGTGGATTTACACCCGAGCGACCATTAAACGATGATGATAATCCAGCTCCTGAAGCTGATTCAGCCTTACCATTGGCAATAATTCCATATTCACCCCAAGAGCCATACATATTCTGATAAGTACGATCCATTGTATACGATAACGATATATCACTAATCACCAAACCCATATGAGACGGGTTGGACTTAACGTAAATATCAATCACATTTCCATCTCCATACAAAACAGTACCTGGTTTCATTTCGGCAGTAAATCGAGAACCAGACGTAAACCCTGGAAGCGCCCAACCTTTATATTGTACACCACTAGACGTGCCCCCTGCATTTCCTACAGTATCCATTTCATAGCCGTTTATTTTTACCCTGACATAATTATCGGCAGCACCAGCAAAATTAAGACTCAATTTTTTAGCATTTTTTAACTCATTCAATTTAACATTTTTTAACCTAAAAACATAAGTATTTCCACACTCCAACATCTTCGAATCAGTGACAAAAAGACATTTTTTTATGGATGAGTCTGGTTTATCACTTGAGTGAGTATGACGTCCATAACTATTGATACTAATCCACTTTGCATTTGGAATATCACTCCAAACACCCTGATGACAATGTGGACTACCAGGAATAATGGGAGACTTTCCCACCAAGTTTTTATCAGCTATAGCATCACACGGGAAAAAACCCTCGCGTTGATGAAGTCCGCTTCCATCACGCCACCAAGTCGTTACGGCAGTTCTCGCTTCATATTCATTAGTTAGGTTATTCGCATTGCCTCGGCAATTTGGCAAATCTTCAGCTGCATTGGTGGATTTATTATACGCCCTCTGATTGCCATTACCTCCATATGAATCTTCCGAACAAATTATTGACCAATGTTCATCCGACTTATCGCCATCTTTATATCCATAATTACTAGAATTAACAACCTTATCTCCTTTAAGAATATTACCGTTTCTATCTAAACCTGTACCCCATAATCCCATCGATTGCATCGTAGGTTTATCTACAATAGTCTGACTATCTGGTCCAATTATAGTATTAGATGTCGTGCTGGTAATTACATCTTTATCTGTTTTTATATCTCCACCCCAAACCTGAACTTTTGGCCTCTTTGAAGTTTTGACACACTTAATCGCATATCTAAAATCTGTCGAAGAAACCAGACCATTATAGCCACTGACCATCACAACATAGCATAAACTGTCATTAGAGTTCAATTTCACACCTCCAAGCGTATCGGTAGCATTAGTCGCAATCGTCGTTAATCCAACATTAAGCTGGTTATTTCCGCCGTTACCGATAATCTCCTTACATGTACTACCGTCAATATTCAGTTCCCTATGTTGCTCTTTTATCAATCGCACAACCGCACACGACCAATCATGAGTCGTTCCGCTTGCTAATGAAATTGATGCTCCATCCATACTCGAAACTTCTGTATCTCGAGAAATGAACCTAGCAAGCGCATACGAAGAGCCTTGTGTTTTAGCTGGCCCTTTATTACTTAAACCAGCATTTATACCATCAACACTAGTAGCGCTTTCTGCGTTAATGTAATCTGAATTGACGTTCACCGAAGGTTCGACATCGTAATCATACGGCACCTCAACACAAGCATAAGACGAATATGTCCAACCAGCAGCTGATCGAGCACTCCCCTTGCTCCAATAAACTCGCTGACAAATGCGCTTTCCCATATCCTCTTTCTTGATGACTCGCGTATACATAAATTTTTTTTCTCCAAGCTCGCCATGAAGATCTTCCAATCGAGATTTACCATTTAACGCCTCCATAGAGGTTGTGAGATAATCCGCTGGGTTATATTTACGAATCCAAGCATAATCGCTCCATTTAGATTTATTCTCAAATTTCGCAGAACGTTCACTATGCCAAGCACCCCGCCCGTTTAAGCTCTTATCGCTATCTATTGGCTGATTCGTTCTTAGGTCAAAGACATCTTGTTGAACACCAACTATAACATCATCCGTAGGACCATTCTGAACACGAATACCGTGCCACCAGTCGACAGTATCGCCGGGCTTTACGTTCTTTAATCTATTCGGCCCACTCTTCCAATCAGAGCCGTAATTTTCAGTGTCTGCCGAATTAAAATTCTTAGTTACCCAAGATTCACCCCATAAAGTCCAATTTGGCGAACTTGGCGCCGCGTACGTATAGATAAAAAAAGCCGTTACCGAAATAGCCAAAGCCACTACTATTGCCAGCATGCCCACCTTAGGCAATGAGTATTTTCTTCTCATGCTTATAATTATATCAAAGATTACGCAGATGATATAATAAATATATGAGTTTATCTATTGGAATCGTTGGTTTACCAAATGTCGGCAAAGTCGACACTTTTTAACGCTTTAACAAATAATGATATTTTGGCGGCTAATTATCCGTTTGCGACAATCGAGCCGAACACAGGAATTGTTCCCGTGCCAGATAATCGCCTGCAAATTTTAGCCGATCTTTATCACGCGCAAAAAATTATTCCAGCCACCGTCACTTTTCGTTGATATTGCAGGGGCTGGTTGCTGGCGCGTCTAAGGGTGAAGGTCTGGGCAATAAGTTTCTTCACAATATCAGAGAGTGTGACGCAATTATTCATGTTGTTCGTGCGTTCGAAAATTCAAAAATTTTGCGTCACGACGAAGCGCCAATCGACCCAAAAAAGGATATTGACATTATCAATACTGAGCTGATTCTGGCTGATTTGCAAACTCTTGAAAAACGCCTGCCTCAACTTCAAAAAGAAGCCAAAGCAAACCCAAAAGCTCGTAAAAAAGTTGAATATCTACAGTCTTTAATCGACAATTTACAAAAAGGCGTACCAATTTCCGCCCTGTCAGATGTAGATTTTGAGGCAATTTCTGACCTGCACCTTCTTACCACCAAACCCGTCATTTACGCGTTTAATGTTGACGAGGAAGGATTGAACAATTCCGATCTACAGAGTCAATTGACCGAACTCGTAAGTCCCGCAAAAACCGTCTTCGTCTGCGCAAAACTGGAAGAAGAACTGAAGGGCTTATCTGAAAATGACGCCAAAGAGTTATTAGAAAGCTACGGCGTCAAGGAAACTGGACTCGCCAAACTTATTCACGCAGCCTACGATACGCTCGGACTACAAAGCTACTTAACTGCGGGCGAAAAAGAAGTCCGCGCTTGGACAATTCACAAAGGCTGGACTGCACCGCAAGCCGCGGGCGTTATTCACTCGGATTTTGAACGCGGATTTATTGCCGCACAGATTGTTGATTTTAACGATTTAGTCGCAGCGGGATCGGAAGTTAAGGCTCGTGAAAACGGTAAAATTCGCACCGAAGGGAAAAACCTACGTCATGCAGCCAAATGACGTCGTTGAGTTTAGGTTTAACGTTTAGCTAATTTCAATTTGTAAAATCGCTCAAGATTACCCTTACTGCCAGCCACTTCACTATCTTTTTTATCTAAGATAACAAAATACTTTTTCGCCCAATCTTCAAAATCGGATAAAATCTGTCGACGAACTTTATCGTTTTTAATAATTCCCTTATTAACCTGATGCCGCCCCGCTTCGAATTGAGGCTTCACCATAGCAACAAATATCAGTATCTGTATTCATCAAATTTTCAGCCACGTGCGGCAAAATTTCCCTCAGAGATATAAACGACACATCGCCCACGATAATGTCAATTGCTTCATCTGCATAAAAATCACGAATATCGGTCTTTTCGTGAAGAACAATTTTTGGATTCGGTCTCAAACTTGGATGAAGTTGATCCGTTCCAACATCAACAGCAAATACCTTTTTGGCGCCATGACGCAGCGAATAGTCAGTAAATCCGCCCGTACTCGAACCAATGTCCAGAACAGTTTTATCCTGAAAATTAAGATGAAAATACTCCGCTACGCTTGCCAGTTTTAAGCCAGCTCGCGAAACATAAGTTTCTTTCTTCTCGAGCTTTATCTCGTCCGAATCAGACACCATAGTTCCTGATTTCTGGACAATTTTCTTATTCAAAAAAACATAGCCCAGGCGAATAAAATTATCCGCCTGAGATCTTGTTGTCGCCAAACCACGCTCGACCAGAGCTTTATCTAATCGCTGTTTCATTAAATATGACTATTTCTTTCGCTCGCGATATTCACCAGTCGATGTGTCAACGCTAATAATATCGCCCTGCTTGATAAATGCTGGAACTTTGACAACTAACCCTGTCTCCAAAGTAGCGTCTTTTAGCACAGATGAAGTCGTATCGCCCTTAACCACATCTTCCGTGTAGGTAACTTCCAGATATTTATTCTTTGGTAGTTCAACGTTAATCACTCGACCGTCGAAGAATTGAAGGCTTAATTCGTCGCCTTCTTTCAGGTATTTACTAGCGTCGTCCACGATTTCCGCAGCCAGCTCAAATTGCTCAAAGCTAGTCGGATCCATGAAATAGAACTTGTCGCCGTCGTTATACAAATATTGCGCAGTTTTATTATTTACTTCCGCAGCTTCGATTCGCTCTTGGCCCTTGAAAGTCTTTGGAATAACACTTCCGTCAATTAGGTTTTTCAATTTCACGTTAACAATCGAACCGCCACGACCCATAACTTTTTGACCGTATTCTACGACGCGATATGGCTTGCCGTCAATTTGACAAACTACGCCTTTTTTCAAATCAGTTGGCTGATACATATTTTCTCCTTTCCAATAAAATATCTCGCTGCCAAATATGTAATAGCAACGAGATATTGCGCATTAAACGTTCCTAGTTGCTAGTAACAAATGGCAACAAAGCCAAGTGGCGAGCACGCTTAATTGCTACTGCCAAGCTTCGCTGTTGCTTTTCGCTCAAACCAGTCTTGCTGATTGGCTCGATTTGACCGTAAACATTGATGTAACGTTGCAAAGTTTTTACATCTTTATAGTCAAAAATAATCGGTGGATTTTTCTTCAATTGTGCCATTTTAATCTCCTTATTAGAATGGAATTTCGCTTAGGTCAATTGGCTTATCGTCAATTTCCGTTACGACTTCCTCTTTTTTAGTAGTCTTTGGTGCTGCAGAACCTGAATTGTCGCCATTTGGACCGTCTAAGAACGTTACATCCGAAGCAGTAACTTCAATTCGACTCTGTCTTTTACCAGTATCCTTATCTTCCCAGCTATCCTGTCGCAGTCGTCCTTGGATCAAAACCCGACGACCTTTGCTTAGATATTGCATTACCAAATCACCAAGTTTATCCCAGGCTGTGATATTGAAAAAGTCAGCCTGATCGTCTTGAGATTGTCGATCAACAGCGATACTGAAAACTAACTACGTTCTTGCCAGAAGCGGTTGTTCGCTGTTCTGGATCGCGTGTCAATCTACCCAACAAAATCACTTGATTGATACTTCGTGCCATATTCTATCCCCTCTTTTACCTTACGGCAGTTAGGCTTATTTACTTGATTCGCTTGAATCAGATTCTTCGTTGCGTGCTTTTTGCTCGCTTAATGCTTGACGAGTTTTTTCATCAGTTTTTACCAATAGGTAGCGCAAAGACTTCATCGGTAATATTAAGCGTGTTTGAAATCTTCAATAAAGCTGGTGCTGGTAATTTAACCTCAAAACAAACGTAAACTGCAAAATCTTCACGCTTGATTGTGTAGGCCAATTTTTTCTTGCCCCAGTTATCTTCTTTGAGTAATTTCACCACCGTTAGTAGTGATTAAACCACGTACCTTATCCAACGCTGAATCTAGATTAGCCTCTAAATCCGGGTGAATAAGAACAGTTAGTTCGTATTCGTTCATGTTTCCTCCTCTGGAATCCATTTACGGATGCTTATGCTGTCTCACACAAGCTTAGGTTAATATTCGATTGCTATTATATCACTAAACAGCCAATATTGCCAATCTTACCACTGACAAATCGTAGCAATTGCTATTCCGCCAACAATTCATCAAGCTCTTCTGGACTAGAAATCAAAACATCACGCGGCTTAGAACCATTCTGCGGACCAATAATTCCCCGCTCTTCCATCTCTTCAATAATTCGCGCTGCTCGTTGATAACCAATTCCCAGGCGCGTTTGCAGCATACTTGTTGAAGCCTTGCGTCGTTCAACCACCACACGAACCGCATCCTTAAATTTATCGTCACCACCTTCCGACAAGTCCATTACGACGCCGCCCTTGCCATCCAATTGAACTGGCTGAGCCACCACTTCGTCGTTGTACTGCGGAGCCATCTGCATACGCAAATGATCGGCAATTTTATTCACCTCGTCATCTGTCACCCAGGCGCCCTGAATACGTTTTGGCTTGCTCATACTTGTTACGTAAAATAGCATATCTCCCTGACCCAATAATTTCTCAGCGCCAGATTGGTCTAAAATCGTTATACTATCAACCTGGCTAGCCACCGTAAAGGCAATTCGCGCCGGCACGTTTGCCTTAATCAAACCGGTAATCACGTTCACGCTAGGGACGCTGCGTTGCCAATACCAAATGAATACCAACCGCTCGCGACTTCTGTGCCAAATCGAACAATTAACGTCTCAACATCCTTTTTAGCCATCATCATAAGATCAGACATCTCGTCCACCACAATCACAATATACGGCATCGATCCATCTTCATGCTCCTGAACATTGCCATTTTCATCAGCAATCGCAATCTTCTTAGCGCGCGATTGCAGCCTCTTGTTGTATTCCTTAATATTACGGATTTTCTCGCCCGCCAACAATTTGTAGCGTCGCTCCATCTCATTCACTGCCCACTTCAAAGCTGAAATGGTCTTTTCCGGTTCATTAATCACCGGAGTAAGAAGATGCGGAATATCAGCGTACGGCGCCATTTCAACCTGCTTTGGGTCAACCAAAATCAACTTCATATCACTCGGACTATTGCGATATAGCAAGCTACACAGCAAAGTATTAATCATCACAGACTTACCAGAACCCGTTTGTCCAGCAATCAACAAATGCGGCATCTTCCCCAGCTCACCCACAACAACTTGACCGGATATATCTTTACCAATTCCAAAACTCAAAGGATCACGAGCAGCAGCCCACTGTTTTGATGACAACGTACTTCGTAGTCGTACCTCGGCAGCCTTGCGGTTAGGCACTTCAATACCAACCGCTCGCTGGCCAGGAATTGGCGCCTCAATCCTTAAACTTTGTGCCGCCAAATTAAGCGCAATGTTAGTTTCCAGCGCCGTAATTCGCGTCAATTTAACCCCACTTGGCGGTCTTAATGTATATTGCGTGACTTTTGGACCAACATTAATGTCGCCCATCGCCGCCTCAATATTAAATTCAGCCAGCGTATCGTGAATTATTTGGGCATTCTGGCGCGTATCTCCAGCATCAGCACCGCTTTCATTCTTCTCTAATAGATCCAAGCTTGGCGCTTCCCAATTCGGATCACGAGTTGCCACCAAAGCCTGTTCTTCATTGACCTTTTCCGGCTTCTCTACTTTCTTCAATAGACTCTTTTTCTCTTTGGCTGTATCAATTATTGGCACACCAGCGTTTAGCTTAATTTCTCCCAGGTCGGTCTTTTTTTCTCTTCTTCTGCTGGCTGAGCAATTGATGCCTTCTTCATAACAGAACGATTATCATCGTCCTCCTTGGTATTGCTCTTAATCATCTCCCAAAGTTTACTGAAAACCGTAAACGGTGACGTTTGAGTAATAAATAGAACTGTTATAAACGCCAAAACCAGATAAACAATCACTGCAATTGCCGAATCTACCATTTTCAAGGTTGCCGTATTCAATATGTCGCCCACAAATCCACCAGAATTCGGATGCGAAGCCGTCTTCATTAACCCAAACAATCCAGAAAACCACACAATTTCCAGAATTGCCGCAAATTTCACCACTGCAGGCAATTGATTCTCTTCCGCTCGGAAAGTCTCAACCGCCAAATAAATCAGCAATATCGGCAAGGCGTACGCGGTGTAACCAATAGTTTTTACGGTCGCCATATCAATCCATTGTAAAACTGGACCACCGACGCCAAACCACGATACGACGAGTAGCAGAGACAAAAGAATAAGCATCACCGCGCCAACTTGTGACCAAAAACCCGCCGGCAAACTATGTTGCGGCTTGGCTGGTGCGGATTTTTTCGTGCTCTTTCGTTTTTTTGCCATAATCGTTTTTATTATACACTGATTTTACACTTATTAACAGATGTAAAAATCAATTTACTACGCTTAGTATTATAGCACAATTTACCGGTAAAATCAATTCAGAACCCTAGTACGGGCGCGCGTTCTGTCGCTCTCTGGCTTTTGTGTCATTTGCTTCAGTATCTGGTACTTGACGCTGCGGAAAACGGCGGCGTGGTGCAGTTGGAAGAGTCATCTTTGGCTCGTCTGAGGCAGGTTTTTTACCGCGCGCTGGCGATTTCACGGCAGAATGCGTTGGTGCAGCTGCCGACTTAACAGATTTCAAGCCACCAACTTCATTTATCACTGGAATGACAATTGGCGTTCGGCGAGTCTGATCGTACAATATATGCGTAATCTCATCTTTAATTTCTTTTTTGATAACATCCAAATCATATTTGCCAGAAAAACTACGTGCCGCTTTTTGCTTCAAGTATTGGCGAATCATGTTCATCAATTCTTCAGAGTCGCGCAAGTAAATAAATCCGCGAGAAATAATGTCTGGGCTAGTCAATAATCGTCCCGTGCCACGCTGTACGGTCAGCACCACAACAAACATTCCCTCTTGCGACATGTGAATGCGGTCTTTCAGCACAACCTCAGAAACAATCGCACCAGTGTCATCATACATTACGCCACCAACATGAATTCGCCCAGCCTTCTTTGCTTGCCTTTCAATATCAATTTCAATAATATCTCCAGCATCACACACAAAAATATTCTTGCGAGGAATTCCACATTCTTTTTCTGCCAACCTGGCATTATGCACCAACATATGGAATTCACCGTGAATTGGCATGTAATAAGTTGGGTTAAGTGCGTTGATCAATTTGACGTGATCGTCATAATAACCGTGACCCGACAAGTGCAAAGGACCAATACCAGTCAAGTGAGTCTTTCCGTTTTGAATAACATCAGAACCCTCACGCATCAGACCGTCAACCGTTCGCACCACGCTTTTTTCATTGCCAGGAATTGGATTTGAGCTAAACACCACAACGTCCGAGCCTTTAATTTTCATATATTTATGAGCGCCCGTCGCCATGCGATTTAAGACGGCGTTAAATTCACCCTGCGAGCCAGTACAAACTACGGCAATTTGATTATCCGGTAATTTAACAATATCTTCCATCTTCATGATGGTGTCTTTAGGAATCTTAATCGTCCCCGAACGCAACGCCACTTCCAGGTTTTGAATCATCGAGAATCCAGCAAATGCCACCTTTCGTCCATGCTTATGTGCCTCTTCCAAAATTAATTGCAAGCGATGCACCTGTGACGAGAAACAACTTAAAATCACTCGACTATTACTAAACTTGTCCATCACCTGACCGATGGAATACTGAATATCAAACTCCGTATGTGTGTGCGTACCAGCCGATTCACAGTTGGTCGATTCATTCATGACATCAAAATGCCTTCTTTTGAAGCCACTTCCGTAAGTCGCTCAAGGTCAAACTTCTGACCGTCAACTGGACTCTCCTCAAATCGCCAGTCACCAGAATCGACAATCACACCCATCGGAGTTCTAATAATCACCGCCGTAGAATCAGGAATTGAGTGGTTAACTCGCACCAACTCGATTGAAAAATGCTTAGAAACTTGAACAATTTCGTGACTCAGCGGATCCATCACTCGATAATCCGGCTTGAAATCCACTTCTGAATCGTCCATCGTTCGATCAAGCATGCCAATCGTAAACTTAGAGCCATAAACTGGCGCTGGAATGCGATGAATAAAATGACGGAACGAACCAATGTGATCAAGGTGTCCGTGCGTAAATACGTGCGCCTTAATCTTGTGCTTATTCTCTTCCAGCCAAGTAATATCCGGCGTGATGTAATTGATGCCTGGATAATCACTGCCTGGGAACAGAAAACCCATATCTACGATGATAATCTCATCATCATATTCGATGGCGTTCATATTCTTACCAATTCCCATTTCACCCACACCACCAATCGGAATAATCCGAAGTTTCGGCTGACCACCGCGAACGGGTTTTGGTTGCATTTTGGCGCTAAATTGCTCACCGCCGTATCCGTTGTAAACTGACTTGTTTACTGGAATATCAATCAAGTGCTGTGAAGCCCTGAGATTAACATTCTCGCTTGTTCGTCGCTGAGCTCGGAAAACCTCACCCTTACGAGTAGTTGTGCTATTCAAAACTGCATTGTTGCTTTTCTTTGACTGCGGACGCTTATTGGCGTCATCTTTTTGCGGTGTTGCTAGTCGCCGCTGACCCATATTGTTATACTCCTTTTTTATTACAATATAATTCAAAAACCAGGTATAGAGGTGAACTGACGTAAATTCCTCTAGTTAGTACTTTTATATTAGCAAACCGCTCATTTTTTGTCAAAGAACAATGTTTTATAACAGAGGTCAATTAATCGTCGCCATCAACCGACGTGTGTGCGAATTTACGCTTGCCGCGATAAGCGAAGAAGCCGATTGTCAATAAATTAGCCACCAACAAGAATCCAGCCAAAACCCACATACTGCCACCGTAAAATGCGTTATCTAGCCCGCCCGAAATAGCCTGGCGCAATGCGCGAATTGAGTAAGTCATCGGCACTAGCGGATTAATTGCTTGGAAAAATCCGTTGGCAGTTTGGATTGGGAATGTTCCTTCGCTGGAGCCCAATTGAAGCACCAAAAGAACCATTGCTAGGAATCGCCCTGGATTATCCAAAACAATCACCAAAAGCGACACAATCGACATATACGCAAACGACGTCAGATAAATTGCCCCGATAAAATGCGCTGGATGCTCTGGAGTTAGCCCTAAGAAAAACACCATCACTAACATCAAAATCGTTGCTTGCATAAAGGCCGCCACGCCAGCCACCGAAGCTTTAGATAGCCACCAACGAATCGCACTTTCTTGCTCGGAAAAAGTTTTGCGGATCGGATAAATAACGTTCAGGACAATTGCCCCAACGAACAAACTTAGCGACAAAACATACGGCGACAAAGCGTAGCCATAGTTCGGAACATTGCCCTTTTCCGTCACTTCCGACTTCACCGGATTTGCAATTTGCTGCTGAGTCGTAGCGCCAGTTGGTTGAATTTTTATGCGATTAGAAGCGTCCGCCAATTTATTCGCCAGCGTATCCGCGCCGCTTGCCAATTGTGAAGTTCCATCAATTAACGCGCCCGAACGACTTTCTAATAAACTCGCGCCATTCGCCAATTTTTGACTGCCCGATTTTGCTTCACTTAAGCCGTTTGTTAAGCTTGCCGAGCCCGCCAACAATTGATTATTCGCAAATCGCAAGCTGTTGTAGCCGTTAAATGCGGTGATTGCGTTTGGTGTCAATTGATTCACGCCGTTATTTAATACAGAAACTCCAGCCTGAAGTTGCGTTTGCTGCGCCAATAATTGCTGAGTTAGCGCTTGAAGATCTTCACGTAGCGTCTCCATCTGCGCGCTAATTGTCTGAATTTTCGTGAATGCTTGAGAAATATTGCTGATTTGCGGCAAACTTATCGTCGTCGTAGAATTGCTGCCAGAAGCGGCTGCTTGCGTGCCCAAAGTCTGCAAAGTGCTGCCCGCCGCCAACAAGTCGGATTTCGAATCATTCACTGTTTGCACCAAAGTTTGCGTATCCGTTTTTACCTTGTTTTGCTGAGCCACGAGTGCTGGCGATGGGTTACTCACGCTGGCGTTTAACTGATTTATGCCCGATTGCAATTGTTTCATGCCGTCAGATAATTGTGACAATTGAGATTCAGTCGGCAAATTGTTCGACAATTGCCCCAATCCCGCCTGTAATTTACGAGAACCGTCGCTGAGTTGTGCCAGTCCGCCAGTCAAGGATTGCTGGTTTACCGCCAACTGTTTCACGCCGCCAACGTATGTTTGTGTGCCAGATTGTAATCGCCCTAATCCGTCGTGCAAAGTTGACGCGCCGTTAGCCGCCGTGTCCAGCCCCATTCCAAGCTTGTCCAAATTCTCCAAATTCCCTTAGCGTACGCCTGAGTGATTTGCTCAGATACCGAAGATTTAACCTTGGCGGCAGCTTGATTACTGACTAGCGAACCGATGTAGTTTTTCGCTGGCGTGGTCGTAAAATTAATAACCGCTTGCTGAGGTTCAGATTTGGTAATTGACGCCGCTTTCTGCGAAAAGTCGGACGGAATAGTTACCACTGCATAAAAATGCCCGTTATTCACGCCTTCGTCTGCTTGTTGTTTGCTAACAAACTCCCAGCCCAAATCGTGATTATCTTTCAGTTTTTTCTCGACAGATTCGCCGACATTCAGTGATTTGCCATTTAAGCTGGCGCCCTTATCTTCGTTCACAAACGCTACCGGCAAGTTTTTTGTTTGTCCGTACGGATCCCAAATTGAACCTAAGAAAAATCCACTATACAAAATCGGGATAAATGAAATCACAGCCATGGATATTAGCAATATTTTATTACTAAACAAATGCTTCCACTCGGCTCGCAACATCTTATTTTTAATCATGTGTAACCTCCTCTGCGACATCTTCCAGCGTCACAGTTTTCAAATATTCACTCCACTTTTCCTGCGCTTCAGAGAAAACCTTTTCTATCATATTCATGCCAATTTCCACCTGACGAGGACGCGATTGAAAAACTCTCTCAACAATTCCCTGAGGTTGAAAAAATGGCGATTCTCCTTCAATTGCAAGGACAACATCATGCAACGTAACTTCGTTCATTTTTCTCGCTAAAATAAACCCGCCGCCAGTTCCCTGCGTTGAAGTGATTAGCTTTGCTATTACCAATTTCCGACTAATTTTCTTCAAGTACGTCGGCGAAACCAGCATCTTTTCCGCCAACGCGTCATTAGTTACCGGTGTCGTCCTTTTCGGATCTGCCAGAATTGCCATAATGCAACACGCTTGTTCAACAGCTCCCGATAATCTCATACAAATCCTTTCTCGACTTAGATATAATAGATATCGACTATCCACTATACTACGTCTGGGAAACTTTTGCAAGAAAATAATCTAATTAAGCGCCGCTATTATTCTTCACAAATTCCACAGCCTGAATAAAATCGTCAATTAACGTCTGACGCATGCCGCCATTATAAAGCGCAGCCGCCGGATGATATAACGGAATTACCACGAATTCAAGCTCATGCAGGCGTACTTTACGTGGACGACCGTGCTCTTTACTGATCTGCAATCCCGGAATAAATCCACCGCCGCTGTGCCGCCCTAAGGTCAGAATAGCCTTTGGCTGAATGATCTCTAATTGCCTGAGTAAATATGGCCAAAATTGACGCTTTTCCTCTGGTAACGGGTCACGATTATTCGGCGGTCGATACTTAACAATATTGGTAATATATACATCTGACCGCTGTAAATTGGCAGACTTTAGCATTTCATCAAGGAATTTTCCCGCAGCACCGACAAACGGCTTGCCTTGTAAATCTTCATTCTTCCCCGGCGCCTCGCCAATAAAAACGATATCAGCATCAGGATTTCCATCGCCCATAACTAATTGCGTCGCCTGATCCGCCAAATTCGGGCAAATCTTCTCTTTTACAATTTCTTCCACCAACGCATCCAATTTAGTCTGCTTGTCCATATATTTATTCTATCAAAAAACGCCCCGCAAGAAACGAGGCGCTTCTGATATTTATCAGAACTATTTATTTACCTTGTCTGCCAATATAGTTCCTAGGTCGTTTAATTCACTCTTAATTTCGCCCTCTTCTGCTATTTTTTGTAGTCCCGAAGACCATTCGCGAGCAGTCTTCTGTATTGCGGTAAGAGTATCGTAAAAATCACTGATATAGTTAGAGTCGTATTTTTTGTAATCAGATTTCATTTCAGCAACTTTTGGCAACATTTCTTCAAGTTTTTCCAATTGAGCAGTAAAGTCCTTGACGAATTTCTTGTTGTGTTCATTCTTAATGTCTGCACCCTTAAGATCCTGTCGAGCTTTCTTAACTGCGCTCTCTAAGGTAGATATATTAGAGCTGTTGCTGCTGTCAGAAAAATCAGCTACTGCTGGAAGTATCTTTCCGTAAACTTCATCAAAGGCATCTATAGCATCGTTAAACTTACCTAGCTTATTTTTCAAAGCATCATACTTTTCACGAACCTCTTTATCGCCAGTGACGGCTTTCATCTTGCCGATCTCAGTTAATTGATTATTGACTTCTTCCTTTGTTGAAGCAAGTTTCTTGCGAGTAGACTCTAACGAAGACTTGGTTTCTGAGGTAGAAACATATGAAAGTGATATAGAAGTCTCGTTGTATACTTTAATCACATCATTCAACTTTTCTCCAGTAGCTTTATAATCCGCCTTGCTTGGACCACTTAGCAGTAAGACAGCCAGGACTACACCAACGATAATTACGACTAGTCCAATTATTCCGCCGATGATTCCCCACATGGCACCTTTACTCATTTTCTTTTTTGGTGGCATTTGGTATGGAGTTCCCATGACTGGTTGTTGTGGGAATTGTTGTTGTTGCGGCTGAGGCTGCTGAACCTGAGGCTGTTGTGGAGCCTGCTGGAATTGTGGCTGAGGTGGTGTTTGAGGCTGTGGTTTATTGTTGTTGTCGTCCATAAATAATAGTCTCCTGACTTTTATACTTTTTGTCATTATATCGCTATAGCTTAATTGTAGTCAAATAAAAACACCCCGATTCCTCAGGGTGCTTTATTTTTAATTACAGACTATTTATTAGCTTTTTCTTCCAAAACTTTCTTAAAGTTTTCGCTAGCTTCTTTCCATTTATTTAATGTATCTGCCTTAATATCTATCTTCGGTGATGTCGGTGCCTTTGGCCTCGATGCTCCCGATGATGCGTTCTTAATGTATTCTGAAAGTTCTACGTAATATTGCTTTATTTCTGAGTAGTATTTCTTCAGATCTTCGCCATATTTAGCAACTAGCTTGTTGTTAGATTTCGACATCTTATCCAAAGAATCCATACAGTCTTTCATATTAGAGTCAAAATATTTCTCAATACTTTCTTTGGACTCCCGAATATGCTTACTTACTTCAGTTAATCTACACTTCTCGTAAAAATTATTTTCAGTAAAGGCTCCTATGAACTCAACATATTCTTTTGCGCCGTTATTCCAACTGTCCAAGTATTTATCATATGCCGCTTTCACATCCTTATCGCGAAGCGCTTTATGTGAGCCCATTTTTTTATTAAGATCGTCAATTTTCCCAATAGTCTCATCTATTTCAGCTTTCCTATTTTTAGTACCAGTGCTACTTTTACTGATAAAGGCGTTATTTATATCAAAGCCAGTAAACTGTGAAAGCAAGTCTTTATAATCCGCCTTGCTTGGACCACCTAACAGTAAGACAGCCAGGACTACACCAACGATAATTACGACTAGTCCAATTATTCCGCCGATGAATCCCCCACATGGCACCTTTGCTCATTTTCTTTTTTGGTGGCATTTGGTATGGAGTTCCCATGACTGGTTGTTGTGGGAATTGTTGTTGTGGTTGAGGTTGCTGAGCCTGAGGCTGCTGTGGAGCCTGCTGGAATTGTGGCTGAGGCGGTGTTTGAGGTTTGTTGTTATTACTATTGTCCATAAAATTTCCTCCTAAAATTACGCTTTCGCTATTATATATTTACAAACCAATCATCGTCAAATTAATCTTACCGCGCTCGTCAATTCCAGTGATTTTCACGCGAACAGTTTGCCCTTCTTTCACGACATCAGTCACTTTTTCAACTCGACGTTCCGCCAATTTCGAAATATGAACCATTCCGTCAACACCAGGAAGTATATTCACAAACGCACCAAAATCTTTAATGCCGACAACTTTACCTTCGTAAATCTTGCCAACTTCTGGCTCTTCAACCAGACCTTTAATCCAGTTCATAGCCTTTTCAATCGACGCGCCGTCTGGGCTAGCTACAGTAATCAAACCATCTTCCTTAATATCAATCTCAGCGCCAGTTTCCGAAGTAATCTTATTGATAGTCTCACCACCCTTACCAATAATCACGCCAATCTTATCTGGGTCAATCTTAATCTTCTCAATTCGTGGCGCATACGGACTGAGCGACTCACGAGGCTCTGGAAGCACACTAAGCATATGTTCCAAAATGTGCGCTCGGCCAGCTTTACTCTGCTCAATCGCTTGACGCAATACCGCCACCGGTAGCCCATGAACCTTCATATCCATTTGAAGAGCCGTAATACCCTTTGAGGTTCCGGTTACCTTAAAGTCCATATCACCAGCAAAGTCCTCGGCGTCAGCAATATCACTCAACACGTACGGAGTATCGCCGTCCATCATTAGACCCATCGCAATTCCACTCACGGGAGCCGAAATTGGCACGCCAGCATCCATCAACGCCAAGCAGCTAGAACAAGTTGCCGCCATTGAAGTCGAACCGTTCTGGCTCATAATCTCAGTCACCGAGCGAATAGCGTATGGAAAATCTTCTTCAGTTGGCAAAACTGGAAGCAAAGCACGTTCCGCCAAATATCCGTGGCCAATTTCACGTCGACCTGGACTACCCATTCGCTTAACCTCGCCAACTGTATAGCCCGGCGCGTTGTAATGATGCATATAACGTCGCTCACCGTCGGTAATTTCCATAGTGTCAATCAATTGCGAATAACTCAGTGGCGCCAAAGTCACAATATTCATTCCCTGAGTTACGCCACGCGTAAACAAGCTGGAACCATGAGCGCGCGGCAAGAATCCAACTTCTGAGCTGAGCGGACGGATTTCTGTCAATTGTCGACCGTCAGGACGAACTCGTTCAGCAACAATTCCCCGACGAACATCTTATGTAAAGCCAAAGTAAACGCTTCGTCATAATCGCCACGAACTTCGCCATATTCTTCCTCGTCCAGTCCCAATTTTTCCGCCATCGCCTCATGAAACTCGGCACGAATTTCGCTTATCATTTCATTGCGCTCTGGATATGGACGACGGATTTTCTCACCAAATTTCCCATCAGCCCAAGCATCGACTGTCTGCTGAATTGATTCATCTGGCAAAATTAAATCGTATTCCTGCTGCGTTGGCGCAACTTTTTCCGCCAATTCGCGCTGCAAGGCAATCGCTGGCTGCATCATCTGGTGAGCCCATGCCATCGCATCAATAATAACGTCCTCTGAAACTTCTTTAGCACCAGCTTCGACCATTGTTATGCCACTTTCAATACCAGCCACAACCAAATCAAGATCCGACTTTTCGCGCTCTTCTGGAGTCAAGAAAGCCTTAAATTCGCCATTCACTCGACCCACGCGCAAACCAGACACTGGACCGTCAAACGGCGTGCCAGTTAACATTAACGCACTAGACGCAGCGATCATCGCAATCACATCTGGACGGAAACTCGGATCCATGCTCAAAACAGTCGCGACGACTTGAATTTCCTGTCGATAACCCTTCGGGAAAAGCGGACGAATCGGACGATCAATCAATCGCCCAATCAACACAGCTTCGTCGCTTGGACGACCTTCACGCTTGATAAATCGGCTGCCAGAAATCTTACCTGCAGCATAAAACTTTTCTTCATAATCAATCGACAACGGAAAATAATCCAATTGCACTGGACGCGGACTAACCTGAGCGCTACCCAAAACTACAGTGTCGCCATAACGTACCAAAACACTACCAGTCGTCCTAAAACCGACGCGATTCACCTCTAGCGTCAGCGGCCGACCACAAAAATCAGTGGTAACACTAAAAATCTCCTTGCCGCTTGGATTGATAATACTCATAAAGAGCTCCTTTCTTGCGGTAGTAACAGGGATGAAATTACTTGGCAATTTAGTCGTCTCATCTCTATCACTTCCGCGTTACAAATTACTCCTTATATTATACTAAAACCTCGGCCCAAACGCCAGCCGCGAGCGCGCTTAACATAACCTTATTAACAGATGAGTGTGTTATAATTTATTCATGTCACTTCAGCTAGATTCAGTAAAAAATCGCCAGAAAAGCTGGAAAAGCTATATCTTAACTATAATCGCAATCTTAATGATTCTTGGCGGAGTCTATTTGCTTGTTCTCATCGGTACGCCCCTTATTTTGTCGCAAAACATCAACCCAAAAGACAACCACACCACTCAGCTCATCACTAAAACTGAGAATAAAATTACCGAAAATCGACTTTATATACCGAAAATCGACATAAATTTGCCTTATAGTACTGGCGGCGCCGAGACAATGGAGCATGGTGCGTGGTGGCGTAAACCAGAAAACGGCAATCCAAAAGATGGCGGCAATTTTGTCTTATCTGCACACCGTTTTATTATGGGCCTAACTCCTCAGCAGACGCTCAGAAAATCGCCTTTTTATAATATCGATAAATTGACCGTCGGCGATGAAATTATCATTGACTATAACGGCGTGCGTTACAATTACGTCATCAGCGAAAAACAAAGCGTTAAACCAGACGCCGTGGAAATCGAACAGCGCACAGATCAGCCGCAATTAACTCTTTATTCCTGCACTTTGGGCGGCGCAAACGACGGACGAGATGTGATTATCGCCAAATTGAAAAAAATAGCCAGAACAACAAAAATCCCCTTTTCGTCAAAGGGATTTAAGCAGTTTTTAACGTAAATTATTTACGCAAACCTAACTTGGCAACAACTGCTTTGTAACTCTCAAAATCAGTTCGCTCCAAATATTTCAGCAAACGCTTGCGCTTACCAACCATTTGGATCAAGCCGCGACGAGCCATGAAGTCGTGCTTATTCGCCTTCAAATGCTCCGTGACTTCTTTGATACGAGCCGTCAAAACTGACACCTGAGCTTGTGGGCTACCGACGTCGTTTTTTTATTGACCTGAGTCAAAGCAATTGCTTTTCGCTTTATTCTCTTTGCTAATCATAGCTCTGTAATTATACCAAGCTTCTCTGTTTTTTTGCAATTAGCTAGTAATTCCGAAGTCCGCCAGAGTCTTTGCCTGATCAATAGAATAGTCGGCAATTTTCGTACGACGCAGATTTTCACAATACGCGCCCGTCCCTAGTTTCTCACCAATATCAACCGCCAACGTTCGGATATAAGTTCCGCTTGAAACGTGAGCTCTAATCTTTAATTTGGGATATTCGTATGCTAATAACTCCAATGAGTAAATTTCTATCACGCGCTTAGGAATTTCAACTTGTTTACCTTCGCGTGCCAATTTATACGCTCTTTTACCGTTAATTTTTATTGCGCTAAAAATCGGCGGCGTCTGCTCGATTTTTCCCACAAATTGGCTAACCGCCTGCTGAACTTCTTCCAAACTCGGCTCATAATCAGACACATCGGTAATTTCGCCTTCTGGATCACCCGTCGAACTATTCTTGCCCAGAATAATTTCCGCCTCGTACCATTTATCTAACTTAGTGAAAGTTTCAGCTTCTCGGCATTTCTTTCCAGTCACAATAATCATTAGCCCAGTAGCAAACGGATCAAGCGTACCTGTGTGACCAACCTTCACCTTCTTTCCCGCCTGATTAGATAAAACTCGTCGCAAGCGCGCTACCACCCCAAAGCTAGTCATTCCCTGAGGTTTGTCTATGAGAATCACTTCGTCCATCAATTATTGTCCTGGAATGTGGAATTGCGCTGGATTGAAGTCTGCGTTTTGAGTTGGCTGAGTTGGCATCGCGGTGATCGGCGCAGGCGCTGGAGCTTGCGGAGCGGCTACCGGCTCAGGAGCCACTCCTAACGGTGCAATCTGTGGCAATCCATTTACATCAACACCTGTAGGCGCTGGTGGCATTGGCGGCAAGGCACCGAAATCCGGCATTGCTGGCGGCATCGGCAAATCAAAGCCTGGTATGTTATTTTCAGGATTTGTTATTGCTGGCTCAATTGGCGCAATCGGCTGACTCGGAGCTGGCGCTACTGGATTATTCAATTGATTTGTGTCGTTGGTAATTGCCGAAATAATTGATTCTTCAGATTGCGGCGCAACAGGTATCGTCGACAATTTTTGCTCAGCGGCGTTAGTTGTCGCGAACGGATCAATCTTTGGTGGCTCATCAGACGCACCCATCGCCGCATTTAACGGAGTATCGCCAAACGACGGCGTGTTATCGCCCACGTATTTACCGTGCGTTAAAATGGTTTTATTTTGATCGCTAGCCAATTCCCTAATCTTATCCTCGGCAGCCTGTGTAGTTGTTGCGTTCAGAGTGCCACCCATCAGTGGAGTTTCCTCAAAAGAAAGTTCGCCCTTTGAAACTATTTTTTCACTAGGCTTTTCTTCCTCAACTTGTGGCTCCTCCTTTATTGGCTCAATTTTAGCCAATTTCTCTTCGGCAATCCTAGCAGACTCTTCTTGCTTTTCCTTTGCTGTCTGTTCGGCTACTTCATCAACATCGCCCTTCTTTTCGTGACTAATCGACAAAGTTCCGTCCGCGTGTACAGTTTCCTCATCTTTCTCTACTTCTTCAGTTTTATCCTCTGAAGCTTCTTCTTTTTCTGGAGATTTTTCTTCGGTCTTTTCAATCTTCTGCGGCTTGTCCTCTACTTCGCTCTCTGCAATCTTTGAAACCACCAATTGCTGATTTGCGCCAGCTGCCATAAGTTCTGCGGCCGTAGTCATAACCTTTGATGACGTATTTCCATTACTAAATCGGTCAGTCACTGCAACAATTCCCGTAAGCAAAGCCGTCGCCATCTGCTCGTCCAAGGTAACCTTCGGAGTCTTCAGATCATCAAGGAGCTCAACAACCATTTCACTCACGCCACTCGCGTTAGATTCGTGCCAATCAACAGAACCAAGACCACTCTTTACGTCGCCCGCTGTTATAGCCACAACCGTAGCATCGTGCAAAATCTTACCGTGCGCAGTCAAAGCCGTATCAATACTTTCACTATTTTCAACATTTAGCGCCAGAACCAGCTCAACGTTATAATCGCCCTGTGAAAATTCCAAGTCTTTATCGGTAATTGTCGTACGATATGGCGTAATAAAAATCTTCACCGCGTCATCAACAACTTTATAGCGCAAATGGTCAGCCTTTTCTTTATCCAAGGCAATAATAAAATCACGTAAAGAATCTGCAGTCTGCTCAAACGTTTTATCAGGATTCAAGAACGTAATTGCTGGCGGAATGTCGCCACTAAACACAGCCGTAGCGTGCTTCCCTAGTTTATTGAGGAAAATCGTCAATCCCAATGCTGCCGACAATTCGTCAACTGACGGGCTAGAACTCACCGTCACTAAAATATTAGTTACATCCTTGATGCTCTGGATTACTTTTTGCTTTGCTGATCCGTTTGACATGATTTTTCCTATGTTTGTTTTTTGTAATTACGCTTGGCATCACTATACCATAAGCAGCACCATAAAGTCAATATCTAAGCCGCCTCTTTACAATTTATGCTATTTTCTGTATAATTCTTCCTGATTAGCGATACAAATCTATAGAGGTAAAGGAGAAACATGCCAATCATCAAATCCGCCATCAAGCGTGCTAAACAAACCCTAAAGCGCCGCGAGCGAAACATCAGCATTAAAAAAGACATTAAGACTGCTGTTAAAGCTTTCTCTGCAGAACCAAGCGCAAAAACTCTTGCTGCAGCACAAAGCGAAATTGACACCGCTGTTAAAAAAGGCTTGATTAAGAAAAACACTGCTGCTCGCCGAAAGAGCGCATTGAGCAAAATTGCTAAAAAAGCAGGAGTTACATTAGAAGCCGCTGCTAAAAAACCGGCTGCAAAGCCAGCATCAGCTAAGAAAACTGCTACTAAAAAAGCTCCAGCAAAGAAGCCAGCTGCTAAAAAAGCTGAAAAATAATCCGTAAAGATTACTAGAAAATACCCCGGAATTAACTGGGGTATTTTTATTTAACATCAGTTTACTAATCGGCTCGCCAACCTATATACTTGTTCGACTTCTTTACTTTCCAAATTCCAGTTATTAAGTTCAGCTTTAATTAACCCTGGAAATTTTTTGCTAATATCCCTTAGAGCATTTCCAACTGATTTTCTAACATATTCACTGGAATCTTCTTTTAATGCTACAATTCGTCTGATAGCTTCATTCGGATTATCTTTGAAATATGGTCTGCTCGTCCATATTCTTAGTCCCTCTGTTACTGCTCTCCTCGTATTCGGATTATTGTTTTTAACCATTCATCAATTATTGGGAGTGCTTTTTCATATCCTTTTTTCTTGCAGAATTCATCAAATGCCTTTGCCAATACTTCCTGAACTCTCCAATTATCATCTTTGGAAACTTCATCTCTCATAAATGCTAAAATATCATCTTGTTCTGACAAGTATCCAAAAAGAAATACGCCGTACATTCTTACTTGATATGTGTGAGATTTATAAGCTAAAAACGCCAACTTCTTGATATGTTCATCATCATTAGATTTATAATCGGTTAAGGCTCTTTTCTCTTCCTCTTTGAAGCCATTCTCTATCAAAGAAAATTCCTTTTCTAAATTTGCGATATATTCTTTTGCGCGAATGTCATCCATAAGATCTAGCAGCCTCCCTATTCCTTAGTTTATTTTCCAATTCCAACCAGCGCCGCCTCCACAAGCAGCCACGGATTTACAGAAGTTGTTTTCATTTGCAAGTCCGCCCGAAGCAGCACGTCATTTATTCTATTCAGTTTTTCCTTATCAACACCTTTTGCTGAAGACGCCAATTTTCGTAAAACATACGGACTAGCCGAAAAATCCGAAGCCACCAGCTTACTGTCGCCGTCAGCCAAAACCAATGCCGTCAAGTTAGTCGCCTGCGAGGCAAGTAATCCCATTGTCTGATAGGCGCCGTCAACGCCACTTTCCGACTCCAGATAGCTAATTATATCGTGAACCTTATCATAATCACCCGCCAGCGCCGAAATAAACAAATCAAACACATTCTCCGTCCTCGCCAAAGGTATAAAGTTGTCAATTAAATCATCCGTCACTTTTTCCGCTAGCGCCAATTGATCCAAAAAATTACTCAGTCGCAACTGATCAAATCCCAAACGATCAACAATTATCTCTGCTTGACGATTCGTTAATTCACACCCACGAGTCTTCGCCTCCGCCACACACCACTTTAAAAGCTGCGGTTTTTGACGATCACTAAGCGGAGAAAATTCCTGAACTTTGGCATTTTTCTGCAGCCACTTATACGTTTTCGTTCGCTTATCAATTTTATCTTCCACCAAAATAATCGTCCTATCATCATCAAACTTCGCATCTGGAAGCTGCGACCAGACCTCAGAATTTTCGCTCAATTTTGAAATCAAATACACCGACGAGTTCATAAACAGCGTCTGCCCAATTGCTATTTCCTGCATTCCAGCCAGCGTCAAATCTTCGCCATCATGTTGCGCCACTTTTTCGTTGCCAATCAGCTTAGCAATTGCTTGCCGTTTCTCGAATTCATTTTCGCCGTAAAAAAGATAAATCACTTCGCCTCCACTTGGCAAACTGGACAAATATGCGTACCGCGTCCAGAAACCTTCATCTTTACAATCTCTTGATCAGGATGACGATGGCACGGCTGACCTTCCCGACGAAATACATGTGCAAACGACAAATAATTGCCCTTCCTGCCTTCAGCGTCAACATAATTTTTATCCGTCGAGCCGCCCTGATCAATGCTCAATTGCAAAATCTGGCGCAGTTCGTTAAACAAATCTTCCAATTGGTCATCACTAACATTTTTGACGCGCGTCTGAGGGTGGATTTTTGCAGCCCACAGAGCTTCATCGGCATAAATATTACCAACCCCAGCGATCACCGACTGATCAAGAAACGCTGGCTTTATCATCGAATTTTGCCGACGACGAATTCGCTTAATAAAGTCGCCCGCCTCGGTTTTTTTATCGAGCGGTTCCGGCCCAACTTTCTGCATAAATGGCAAATTTTCTATCTCATCAGTCGGCATCAATTTCATCCAGCCAAACTTACGCTGATCATTGAAAAACAGACGCGAACCATCTGTAAAATCAATTTGCACTCGTGTCGATCTATCAGGCAATTCACCAATCAAGCTATCATTCGGATGACCGCCAGCAAAACTATTGGCCCCACGAAATCAATTGCCCAGTCATCTTAAGATGTATCACCAGCGAATAACGCGTATCAAGATCAATCATCAGCACTTTTGCACGACGTCGCACCGCCGTTACATGCGCACCATATAAAAATTGCTGAACGTCAATTGGCGAATTCGGAAAGCTTTTTGGCGAATCAAATACCGTGGCTCGCACAACAGCCTGACCTGGCAGCAAATCCGCCAAACCGCGACGAACTGTCTCAACTTCGGGTAGTTCTGGCATTCGACAAGTCCTACAGCTTAAACAAAGCTTCTTCTTGACTTAGACCAATTCCAGCCGCCATTTTCTTGCCGTCAGGAATTTGCTTCAAAAACATATCCAAAATCTCGTTCACGTTAGCTTGCGCCGAACCCTTAGAGCCGCTACAATCCGACGTCCACAAACTCTTCACAACGGAATTGTCCTTCAAAGTTTCGAATTTGTAAATTTTACCGCTAGCACAAATTCCTCGCAAATCATTTTGCTGCTCAGTTAGCGACGTGCCTTCCATCATTTTTCGTTTATCAAGCGCATAAACCAGCTCCGTATAAGCCCTGCTGTTATTGTCCAATTTTTTCTCTGCAATCGGCTTATCCAAATATCCCTCGTACGTCGTCATTTCGCGAGATTCTGGCGAAATAGTGATGCTATATGAGCGGAAATTCTCATTCGCTACAATTGGTCCGCGCACTGTCAATCGAACCGCACTTCCCACGTCCGTCGACAATAAAGCAACTTGCCCTACATTAACATTCTGATCCGTTGTTTGACCTGAATCGTTTTTGCCAAATAATGCTCGACCAATCGCAATAACCGCTGCTACCGCCACAACTGTGATAACAATAACCAGCAAAATTGGTACAAATCGAGAAAATGAATTTCGTCGTTGAGTGTATTTCATGGCGTAATTATACCATATTTTCTACACTTCGCCCCAATTTACGCCCGTACCGACATCTACTTTCAATTTAATCGGCAATTCTGGACAAACGCCTTCCATTTCCGCTTTCATAATCTCGCTGACTTTCTGGACGTCTTCAGGTTTGCATTCCACCAAAATCGAATCATGAACTTGTAAAATTGCGTCAGCCAAGCCCGACAATTTATCCTCCAATCGGATCATTGCCAATTTCATCAAATCCGCTTCCGTACCTTGAATTGGCATATTCATCGCAGCCCTTTCCGCTGAAGATCGCACCATAAAATTGCTCGATTTTACATCAGGCGTTGGTCGTCGCCTGCCAAAATACGTTTCAACAAATCCCTGTTCTCGCGCTTGAGTTAGAATTTTATCCAAGTACTGACGAATCGGCTTTCGCACCTCAAAATAATGATCAATAAACTTTTTCGCCTCTGTAAATGACATTCCCGTAGCCGCCGCCAAACCGTGCGGGCTCATTCCGTAAAGTACACCAAAATTGATCACTTTCGCTGCTCGACGCTGAGATTTGCCCACTTCGTCAATCGATATTCCATACGTTTCCGCCGCGGTTTGCATGAATATCAACATCGCTATTAAAGTCTTCAATCAACTTCTCGTCGCCCGCCAATACAGCCGCTAGCCTCAATTCAAATTGCGAATAATCCGCGCCGACAAAAACTTTACCATCACTCGGAACAAACGCCTGGCGAATTTTCCTGCCCAGTTCAGTCCGCACCGGAATATTCTGTAAATTTGGATTCGTGCTACTCAGCCGTCCCGTGCTGGTTACATCCTGATTAAACGTAGTGTGAATTCGCCCATCAGCCGCCATCAATTTTGGTAACGCCTCAATGTACGTGCTGATCAATTTGGTCAATTCTCGATACCGCTCAATCAACTCAATAATTGGATGCTGTCCACGTAATTTGTCCAACTCTTTTTGACCTGTTGAATATCCAGTTTTTCCCTTTTTTATGCCCGCAGTCGGTAATTGCAATTTGGTAAACAAAACCTCAGAAAGTTGCGCTGGACTAGACGCGTTAAACTCGTATCCTGCCATGGAATACATTTGTTGTTCAAGCTCACCAACTTCCGCCGCCAGCTCATCACCCATCTGTTTTAATAGCGTATCGTCCAACTTCATACCGCGTTTTTCCATCTGGAATAGCGCCCAAATTACCGGAAAATCAAACTCGTAAGCCACGCGTGCAATTTGTGAATTGTTCGACATGTAAACTTTTTGTTCACGATAAATTTTATGCAAGCGAGCCAATTGATAAGGCGCGGAATTGTCGTCAGAAAAATCACCAGAAAGTGCATTCAAACTACGATCACGCTTCAGTGGATCAATCAAAAACGCCGCCTGCCCAATATCCCAAACTTCGTGAAAACGCACCGCCACGCCATATTTATCCAACACATGATATAACCGCTTAACGTCCGCCGCGATCACAGTTCCCTGCGCCAATAATTGCCACATAGATTGACTAATTTCGCTAATTTTCGCCGTCCACACTGACTCAGGATTTGAGCTTATGTAAATTACGTCAGGCTCTAACGAATCGATATATATTATATTTTCCGCCTCAACCATCGGCACGTCTGGCAATTTTTCAATTCGTGGAATATCCAACTTCGGTTCTTCTTTTTTCTCATTTTCCGCCATTCGCATTGTTTTTGGCAATCGTCCAATCAGCGAATTAAACTCCAACTTCTGCAGAATTTCCGTTACTCGCGCAAAATCGCAATCATTAACATCCGCCACATCCCAGTCCAGTTCAATCGGCGCGTCCGTCCAAATTTCCGCCACTTGCTTGGTTAGGTATGCCGACTCGCGACCATTCTCCAACTTCGTTCGCAAAGCGCCTTTTTGCTCGTCCAGATGTTCATAAACTCCGTCCAGCGTTTCATATTCTTGCAATAATTTCACCGCCGTTTTTTCACCAATTCCCGGCACTCCCGGTAAATTGTCACTTGAATCGCCCTTCAAAGCCTTCAGGTCTAAAAATTGCTCCGTCCGAATTCCGTATTTTTGTTCAAAATATTCCGCCGTGAATTCCTCGATATTCCTTAAACCATTTTTCATAGCGTAAACTTTGGTCATCGGTGATATCAATTGCAATGCGTCCAAATCCGACGTTATCAAGCACGTTTCAATTCCGCGAGATTCCGCTTGCCTGGCAAACGCGCCCATAATATCGTCCGCCTCGTAATCGTCAATTTCATAAAGCGGCCAGCCAAACGCATCGAGCAGCTCATGCAAAATCGGAATTTGCTGGTAAAAGTCATCTGGCGCTGGCTTGCGACCAGCTTTATATTCTGGATATAATTCCCGCCGCTTGCGAATATTTGTGCCTCGTTTATCCCAAGCTACCGCCACATAATCCGGCTCCAATTTCTTAATCAGCTCAATTGCCAAACTTACAAATCCGTACACTCCGCCAGTTGGAGTTCCATCAGCCATCGACAATCCCGGCATGGCATAATAACCTCGGTAAAACACCGACTTTCCATCAATAACCACTAGAC
>BNJU01002519.1_pt1 | contig 89031 bp, 95 predicted proteins | sample 8539281 | NCBI WGS metagenome assembly BNJU01 (sample SAMD00202456, study PRJDB9452) | human saliva metagenome | isolation source: human saliva | place: Japan
CGATATCTGGTGTGGAAAGCGTGGGTCGCCATGTTCAACCAGCTGGTGAAAGGATCTCTAATGGACTCGGCGGGTGCGATTTTTATTCTTGTTGTTTTCGTCGCCGGTATCGTTGACGTATCAGCAGAGCTCGTCCGGAAAGGGTGAAGATGCTGGCGTGAACGGAATAATAAATCCAGATTAAGAAAGAGGCGTAACCTCATGGCTTAATCTGACCTACTACAGACGCTCATCTTGCGAGATAGCGCCGTTTTCGCTAATCAAGCCTGGTTTGCTGGGTGTCTGGCGGCTGGGCTGCTGTGGCCTGAGGAAGCTAAGTGAGCTACTCCTGACTCGCGTTGACGTGCATGTAATTTCCCTAGTCTCGTTGGCTGCTATAATCGCGCTTGATGACGAGAGCTAGCCTGGGTATGAGTAGTACCAGTGTGGTTGGTACGAAAGGCTGTTGTTAACGCAGTAAAGCTATCCAGTGCGTAGTGGTTATATCGGTGCCAGCACTGAGAGAAACCACCGCATCTCTCAGTGCCAACTCGGGTTTATGTGCGGGGAGTACAGGCGCATAGGTGTTAATGTGGGTGGAGAGTGAGGAAACTGGGCTCGCGTTTATGTTGCAATGTGGATACAAGCAAATCTAATAATATTGCAGAAAAGAGTGTCACTTATGGAACTAAATAATCCAATCATTCGATCGTGCGATTCTCGTCTGATCTAGCTAAGTCTCAGTAGGATGAGACTAAAGTCCAATGACTAAAGTCGATGTAAGCTAGCTCAGCCATCTGACCAGAGATAAAGAATGCTGAGGTGAGAGAGGGTCGGCTGATAAAAGCGAGGCGCGCTTCCCGCCTGTGAAGAAACTGGTGGCTGGTGTGCATCGGATTCAACTCCTGGCGCTGTACGCGGCGGTGTACATGCTTACCACCAGCATGTCGAGAACCAGCGGGTGGCTGAGGCTGGCTGAAAGAAGAGCAGGCGGCTAATCGGCGATCGCCGAGACTGTCGATCGAATGCAGCAGTACGATTGAATTGCTGGCGAGAGTTGAATATGTTTACAATGAAGCTGACTGCAGTGGCAGGGGTTGGCGTTATGATGATGTGTGCTGATTCGTACAGAAGCTAATGCTTCAAAGCAGAGCGAGATTGAACTCGCCGAAAAGAGTTTAGAGAGTGTTTTCACATTGCATGGAGGACTGCTCAAAACGATGTCTAGAAAGAAGTACGGCGTCGTCTGCCGACGACTTTGCTGATGACACCGAGGCACAGGGCCTGCGCCTTCGACCGAGGCTAAGCGAGCAAACAGACAAGTATTCTAGTTGGGACTGTGGGGGAGCAGTGGAAAGAGTCTGCTCCTGAAAGAATACGGGCATTACCAAAATGGTGATGCTTCTTACTTCAAGAGAAGAGTAAGAGATCTGGGTGAAGCAAGCGCTGGAAGATAAAAATAAACGAGCTGAGAGTACGAGGCACACTATGTCGTGAAGCGCCAATGGGAGGAGATGTTGAGGTATGTGCGGAGGACAGATGAGGGAGGTTAGTCTCGATAATTTCTGATTAAACAAGATCACGACCAAAGCGGCGCAAGGTCGTGAAAGCAACTTATGGACTCCAGGGCGGTGCTAGCCCGCCCCTATTTTTGCTGAACCGTCCAGCACCCAGCAGGATGCATAACGTTGTACTACCTAAGCAAAAGGTGGATAAATGCTATCATGATTAGCGGTCTAGTAACGCATCAGCTGGATTGCTACGAGCCTGTCCAGCGAGATGCTTAGGCAAACTACTTACCGGGAGGACAATTGCTCATCTATTCAACCTTAGACAAGGAATGGATGATGTATCCTGCTGGGTTACTAATTTACTTAACATCCAGGAAGCGTTTTACAGAAGGTAGGAATATGGAAGTGATGTACGCATTGACATCGGGTCATCAACGTCAGGTGTACGGCGCTGGTAACTATAGCGCCGTACTTAAAAACAAAAAGCCTGCCATTTAAGAATGAGTTCAGCGGAGGTGGGTCTCTCGGGAGAAGATGAAGCAAAAGAGCTGATTGATTACGCTCAGCTTGAGCTAAGGGTAAGTATAGCGGTCAGAGTCAAGGTCTTCGCTTTCACTGCTATTTTCGACGACTAACTGAGGGCCTATCATCGTCTGGCTGATGATTTCTTCGAGCGACAGGGTGTATTTCAATCGTGTCGCACGAGCTGAAAGCTTTTACCCTGGAAAAGCTCTGTCGCTCAGAATACACCGGCGGTGTCCGCTGCTACTTATCAATATAGGTGGTGGTCAACCGAATTAATCGTTAAAAAGCCAGTGAAGTAGTCGGTGGGTACAACTTGGAGATCGGCGTCAGGACAGTACTGAATGATTTTCCGCGTAATAGAGGGTATTTAAACACGCTCTGCGTGAGGTCGTCGATAGTATAAAGCAAGCAACGCGGCACTAAGCTAGCTACGCCGCTATTTATAATGGTGGTGAGCTGACGTACACGAGGCTAGCGAGCTACAAACTCAGCGACGAATGATATGTTAGCGACCTACCCACCGCGTGTGTGATTTCTTCCAGTGACTTTGCCGCTAGGAATGAGGAGATTTATCAGAAAAATATCCATCAAAGAAACTGGAGATTCATGCCGGATGATCCTCTATGGATGCATAGCGCTAGGGCATGCTCGGCGATCGCTCGAGGCGTGGTCGAAGTTTCAGTCGAAGACTAGTGCCGTCCGACTCTAATATGATTGACGGGGTTTATAAAGCAAGAATATCGCTCGGTCGGGTTTTCAACTGGTAGTTATCAAAGCACTGGTCATATATCTCCAGTATTAAACAAGATTTACTGAGAAGTGGCGTGAAAGTTCTAAGTCCGAGTTTAAGAACCTCCAAAGATCCTGGCGCTGATTTTGTTAGATTTGAGGCAGAAGAAAATACGTCGCCGATTGAGCTAGTACGATACCATCTGAATATGATTGACAATTCTGATGCGCTGACAATTTGTGACGAGGTAGCTACGTAGGGGCGTCGACGCTTATGGAGATTGGCTATGCTCATGGCATAGGCAAGAGGATAATCTTTACCGAGAAACCTGAAGGCCATACTCACAGATCATGCCCGCCAGAAATTGGATTATAAGCGCCTGGGCGGCTGCGGCCTGCCAGCTCCCAGCAGATACATCACTCATTCCTATCTAAGGTAAATTAACGAGTCATTACGTCATCCTGGGCAAATAGATTTAATCCAGGTATCAGCTGGGCTGCTGCGGTTTGCAAAATGCTCGCATCTGATATGATGGTAGTCGATATGTGATCACAGTGAGAGAAAAGATGCCCAGTGAGGCGAATGAGAACTTGCTTCGTCGGTTTAACCGTCGAGTGCTTCAGTCGGGCGTAATCGCTGAGGCAGAAGCGCGTCGCAGCGGTTCAGCAAAGCCTCAGACCAGCGAGACCGACGCCGAGTGGCTATTCTGCAGACCAGCGCCGGGTGAGAAGGCTCTACAAATGCGCTCGGTATGTCTAAGGCTTCTCATGGGTGAGCGGGCGAGAACGATCGAGCGATGCTATTATTGCCAGCCTCCAGCCGGAGGGCTGACATGCCCTGATGAAAGCCGGTCAATCGCTGCTAGGGATTGTGAAAAGTGATACAATATGAATGAACGAGAAGGAGGCTAATGAGCTTATCAGATAGAATCAAAGCTGACTTTAAGCAGGCTATGCTAGCCCATGACGAGATGGGTAAAGTGACGCTTAATGATACAAGTCAGCCATTAAGTACAAACAGTGCACATAAAGGTGCCGGAGTGGAATTAACTGACGCCGAGATAGAAGCGGTCATGCGCACGAGGTCAAGAGCTCTGAATGACGCCTATCGCTATTTACCGACAGGCGAGGCGACAGCGAGCGGTAGCCAAAGACGGCGGGCGAGATATCTCGCTAGTACTTGCCTAAGCAACTGACGCCGGACGAGCTTAGGAGCTAAGCTGGAGGAGATCGTCAAGCAAGGTGACTCACACTCAGGCGGACTCTTGGCAGGTGATGGGCGAAGCGAAGAAGCAGCCTCGGCAATTCGGCTAGCGGTGGCGATATCGCCCGGGTGGTGCGGGAGCTATTGGCTCAATGATCCTGATGCTCGAACTGGCCGGAGCCGGCTAAGTCGCCGCAGGGACAAATCTTGGCACTTCGCCATGGCTGGAAGTGGTTCAGTATGGGGCGGCGCTGCGCCGCGCACGCCACACCGAGATTCAGGCGCTACGTGAATCCCAAGGTAAGATCGTTCCCAATCACATTACTAATGACACTGGCTGCTCGCTTGTTTCACGAAGAGGCTGATCTGAGGCACCTGATCGTTGATGGTTATCTCGCAATATGGAGCAGGCCGGCTATCTGGTCGACTATCTGTCGGGTAGGGATGGCGACTCTCCAAATGTCGTCGTGGTGCTGGATATCGGGAGGAAGAGGTCATCAGACGCTTGCGTCAGCGGGGACGTTCGGATGACAATGACGAGGCGATTGCCGAGCGACTGGCGATCTTTGCTCGGAAAGGCAGGCGATAATCGAGCTTCCTGGCTGAGAACGGCTTTGACATTGAGCGGGTGGCGGCGGTCGGACGGTCGGTCAGGTGCGTGATCAGATCGACGAGATTATCTGTCGGGTGCTACAATAGTCGGCAGTGACCAACATGGGAGAAAAATGACTAAAGTTGTATTGCCGGCTAATTTTCACTGCTGACGAGCTGTAGCACATGCGTGAGGCGGTAAGATCTTAGCTAGCCTGTACCGGGATGTACGTCGAAGTCAGTGTCGGCGTGACCGGGCGACAGCTGAACGACTGGTTCGCTCGAGGATTAAGGCTCGGGGCGATGCTACCTACCTTGACCCTGATGTTAATTTCCGGGGTGGTTTGCATCAGTGTTAATGACATGGTGGTACATGGTGTGCCCAATGATACTCCCTTGGCGGAGGGCGATGTGGTCAGCTTCGACCTGGTGATAGACGTCGGCGGAATGAAGGCGGATAGTGCCTTCACCATGCTGACCGATGACGCTCAGCCGACCGGGCAAAAGAAGCTGCTACTGGAGTACCACTGAGCGGAGCTTGTACGCCGGTATTGATGCCATCAAAGGAGCAGTACGGACGGGTGACAGTTGCTCGGCGGTGGAAAAAGTGCTGGACAAGGCGCATCTAGGGGTGGTGAAAGACTTGGTCGGGCATGGTATCGGTCGGACGATGCATGAGGAACCCGATATACCTAACTACGGTCGACGCCATACAGGCATGCTGGTGCCGGTCGGTAATGCGATCGCTGTCGAGCCGATGGCGACGCTGGGTAGCTGGAGGGTAGTGCAGGACGATCCGGATGGCTGGGGATCAGGACTCGTGACGGTTCACTGGCGGCTCATTTCGAGCACCCGCTGTAGACGGCGCCCCGGAGATTATCGCTGGCTATAATGTCTGACTGGACGGCGAGTAGCTGAGAGTCTCGCTTGGCTATCTACCGGGTATTTACGCCCGGGTGTTGCATACCGGGCTGAAGCGTGATATAATCACACCATAACGAGCGAAAATAGATACATGATCGCTGACATAGGCACCAGCAGGAAGGTGCGGGTGGTGATCGGCTCGCTGGCATCAACGGCGATCATCCTGATGGTCGGTCGCTCGACGGCGACACTATCACCATCGTCGGTGTGGGTGAGTACGCCAGTCAAGGCATGCGCAAAGGACCATAGCCGACATCGGCAAGGTTACCATTAGTCTGGACAAGGCGATGGCTGTTGCTGAGGGATGAGCGGGGTAGATATCCAGGAAGCGGTCGTCGGTATCAACGGCTCGCATATCGCCAGCATGGCTTCACTGGGGACTTATCACGGTTGATCAGACTGAGCCGATCGGCAACAGCGAGGTTGACCGGGTGATTGATGCCACGCACAGGGTCGAGCTGTCGGCAAAATCGGAGATCGTCAGCGTCGAGCCTCATTTCACAAGATTGACAATCAAGAGGGAATCCGGGATCCGCTAGATATGTCGGGAGTTCGGCTGGAGGTGGAAGTCATATGGTGACGGCTTTTGCGCCCGAATATTAAGAATCTGGACAGTATTAGGCAGGCGAATTTTGGTGTCCAGCCAGTTCTATCAGCCGGTCGGGCTGAGTGGCTGCTAATCTGGCTTGTCGGATCAGCAGAGGAAAACGGTGCGGTGATGATCGACATCGGTCATTCGACTACTAATATCGTCGTCTCACGAAGAGGGCGACGTCATCTTCGTCAAGACTTTGCCGGTTGGCTCGAATAATATCACAACTGATCTGGCGATCGGTCTGAGGCGCTGACCTGGATGTGGCTGAACGGGTCAAGCTGGAGCATGCGGTCGCTTCGCCGGAGTTAGGGCAGGTAACGAGACGACGGTCTCGCTCAATATCGGTAATGCAATCGTCAGCTCGAAATTGACCTTTAGACTGAGCTGATCGACGACATCGTCGAGGCTCGCCTGGGCGAGCTATTTGAACTGATCAATAAAGAGCTGAAGCGAATCAAGAAGCAGGCTAACTTGCCGGGCGGGGCTGTTCTTGACCGGTGGCGGGCATAGCTGAGGGGCTGGTTGACTCATGCCAGAGAGGCGCTCGGATGAATGTCGCATCTATACAAGATGCCGACCCACAAGGTCTGGCGGATAAGGTGAAAGACCCTGGCTGGACGGTAGCGCTTGGTTTGATGGAGCAGGATGCTCCAGCGGGTGGTAGTAGTGCACGGACACTCATCTCGCCCGGGTATCTTGAGCGGGATCATCGGCAGATTGCCAGCTTGTTTGCCCGCAGAAACGGGTGCTAAACCATTAGCTCTAACTTGCGACAAAGGCTAGCTGATGTGTATAATCGTAGCAGTGAAGCTAAACTGTTGAGAGGAGGAATATGCCAGAGGTTAAGCCCCGCAGAGATCCAGTCTCACGGCTGTTATCAAGGTGGTCGGCGTTGGCGGGTGCTGGCGGAGCCGCCATCAATCGGATGAAAGATACCGGCTATTCGAGGGGTCGAATTCATTGCTATTAACACCGACGCTCGAGGCGCTACGTCATTCTAAGGCTGATGTCAAGATTCATATTGGTAGGGATACCACTCGGAGGCTAGGTGCCAGGGCTGACCCTGGTTGGCGAAGCTGCCGCTGCGAGTGTTGACGAGATCAAGAAGCTCGCTGGAAGGCTCCGGATATGGCGTTCATCACGCTGAGCCGGTGGCGGTACCAGCTCCGGGAGCACACGCGATCGTCTCGCAGATTGCTAGGGACTTGGGGGTACTGACGGTCGGCGTAGTGACTCGTCCTTTTTAGCTTTGAGGGCGACAAGCGGCGGCGCAACGCCGAGTACTGGTATCGGCAATATCTCTCGTACGGTTGACACTCTGATTACCATACCTGCATGACCGCCTGCTCCAGACGATTGACCGTCGGACGCCGTTGCTGGAGACATTTAAGATCGCTGATGATGTCTTGCGCCAGGAGTGCAGGGATCAGCGAGCTGATTACCGAGAATGGACTCGATCAACCTTGACTTTGCCGACGTCAAGGCGATTATGAGTAATGCCGGCTCAGCACTGATGGGTATCGGGCGGGCGTCGGGCGACGACCGAGCCGGGAGAAAGCCGCCGAAACAGGCGATCGAGTCGCCATGATCGAGGTCAGTATTGACGGAGCCAGAGGTGTTCTCTTTAACGTAACCGGTGGCTATGATATGTCGATGGCGGAGGTGCAGGAAGCGGCTGAGATTATCACGGCGGCTGTCTCACCTGAGGCCAATATCATCTTCGGGGCGACGATTGACCCCGAGATGGACGACGAGCTGATCATCACGGTAGTAGCGACTGGCTTTGATGCTGACTATTTTGCCGGTGGTGCTGGCCCGACGGTGATGCTACTGCTGTCGGTGGCAGTACCGGGACAGACACTGTAGTCAGTAACGTCGAGATATCGACCTATCTAAGATTGACCTGGATAGCGATGCCGGTGCCGGCGACATGATGTCGAGAGCTTCGGCTCAGCGGATAATACCAGCTCTGGCTGGCAATGACCGACTACTGAGAATGTTACCTCGGACGCCGATGCCGATAGCCATATTGATGATGACGCTATAGATAGCAGTCGCCTGCCCAGTGCCGACGATGACGGTAGCTCAGAGGAAGAAGAGGCGAAGAATGATGATGACGCCTACGACGCTCTCCAGCTTTACGTCGGCGCTGCGACGCAAGAAGAAGCGATGATTCAGACGACTAGTTGTCAGCCGGCGGTAGGATATGCATTGCCCCTAGTGTGGATATGAAGACGGCAAGGTGATCGAATCTCGTGACACCGGCAGCGCGGTTCGCCGCCGTCGGGAGTGTCTGCAGTGCGGTGCTCGCTATACTACTTACGAAAGGTTAGAGCGTCCTAACATCGCCGTGATCAAGCGGGATGGGCGCAAAGTCCTGATTCGACCGCCGAAACCTATAATGCTATCCAGCGCTCGGTGGGTAAGTTCCTCAACGCTGAGACTGGGGTAGATAATATCGTCGGTGGAGTAGAGGAGCGGATTTATTCACTAGGCGAGCTGGAGGTTCACCAGCGCAGATCGGTGATTTCGTTCTGGATGAACCGGCTGAGGCGCAACGGTGGCATATATGCGCCTCGCCAGTGTCTACCGAGGTTTAAAGAGTGCCGATGAGTTCCCTGCCGAGGCACTCAGGTGAGCTACGCAGGAGTCGTCAGGCAGGACAAGCTAAAAGATTAATAGGAGGTGGGAATGCGTGGTGATGGTTTATCGAGAGAAGTCCGAGGCACCGCATGGCGGTCGAGACCTTTCTCAGGGAATACCGCTATCGGACAGGGGCAGAGATCGAGACGCTTGACCCCTGACACCAGGGAGGGCGTGGCTTTTTGCCGTCTGTACGATATCGTCGAGTATCTCTACTATCGTAGCGGTGACCGATGACGGCGTGCTCTATCAGCGGTGCGAGGCGCCCAGCTACCTACTATCAATGAAGTGCAGTCCGCCGCCCTGACAGCTTATTGGCTTTTTCGTCTCATCATTCTTCATCTGCATCATCATTTTCAGCCAGACCCTGCCTGGCTGGCCTCGTGCACTGCTGAGCTTCAAGCGTGCACGAGTCTTCAGGAAATGACGATGCAGATGAAGGACAAAAGACACCCTTTGGCACACTAATGATTATATATGTAATTTCCTGGTCTCATTTTTAGTCCAACTTCAGTCAGAGATGAACGCTCTAGTACGAGTAGTACAGTGTGGTTGACGAAGGCTGTTGATGCAGCAGTAAGCTATCCAGTGCATGTGGTGGTTTATGCAGTGCCAAGCCTGAGGAGACCACCTGTACTGCTCGTATGCCATAGGACTATGTATGAGGGAAATTACAGACTCTATCCGACCACTCTAAGAATCTATTGTGCGCAAGGATGTTATACTAAAACTGTAGATAAATTAAAAAGCGACTATGAGGCACTTGATGGCGCAGCTATGGGGCGGGCGATTCACCCACCAGATGGACAAGCAAGCATATGACTTTAACGCATCGAGTCGCCGCTGACCGTCGCCTCTTACCGCAAGACATCCGTGGCAGCATCGCTCACGTCAAAATGCTCGCCAGCAGAAAATCTGACTAACGCCGAGCGTGACCAAATAGTCAAAGGGCTGGAGGAAATCCGGCGAAGCCGTGATGGCCGGCGAGCTAGCCATCACTCGACCAATACGAAGACATCCAGCTTCGTTGAGGCATGTGATTGATAAAAATCGGTGACGTAGGTAGAAAATGCACACCGGTCGGAGTCGTAATGATCAAGTAGCGCTGGACATGAAGCTCTCACGCTAGAGACGAAGATTGACCGGCTGAATGAACTCATTCGTGACCCGCTGGAGACTCTGCTGGCTACCATGCGGCAGCATATTGATACTTTTTATGCCGGGCTTCACCCATCTGCAGAAAGCTCAGCCGATCACTCTGGCGCACCACCCGGGGCTTATTTCGAGATGTTTAAGCGTGACCATCAGCGCCTGGTCGATATCCGGCGCTGGCTAATAGCCCGTCCCTTGGGCTCAGGGGCGCTGGCCGGAACGACCCTATCCGTTGGACCTCGCAGTATGTAGCCGAGCAGCTCGGCTTTTGAGCGAGCCGACTGCCAATAGCATTGACGGTGTATCTGACCGGGATTATCTGTTGGAGCTCCTCTCGGCGCTAGCCATCATCGTGATGCATCTGAGTCGCTTTAACGAGGAAGTGATCATCTGGAATAGCGACGAGTATCGCTTCGCTCTCTGAGACGACAGCTTTAGTACCGGCAGCAGCATCATGCCCCAGAAGAAGAACCCCGATATCGCTGGAGCTGATCAGAGTGTAAAACAGGGGCGGGTCTATGGTAGCTGATGTCTCTACCGACTACCATGGAAGCGGCTGACGCTGGCCTATAACAAGGACATGCAAGAGGACAAGGAAGGTGTCTTTGATGCCATTGATACCACTAAGGGCTGCCTGTTTCTCTTCACCGGCATGCTCAAGACGATGAAGTTTGACACCGAGCGGATGGCGGAGAGTGCCGGACGAGGCTATACCAATGCGACTGATGTAGCGGATTACCTGGTAGGGAAAGGAGTGCCTTTCCGAGATGCCCACGGTATCGTTGGGCGCTTGGTGCTGGAGTGTATCGCCTGGGCGTCTCGCTCAACGAGCTCTGCCACTGGCGGACTATCAGCGGATATCGCCGGTCTTTGCTCAGGACGTCTACCGGGCGATTAGTCTGGAGTCGTGCGTTAACCGACGCTTGACTACCGGAGCACCCGGTCACGAAGCGATGCTTGACGAGATCAAGGCTAGTCAGCAGTACCCTAGAGGACTACCAGATGGAGTAGGCTAGCCTGGCGTCGGACTTGGGGTAGTGTCTCCGGTTCGGCAGACTGATGACGAGTGAACGGAAAGTATGGCGGACGAGGTGGACGAAGCCGAGTAAGTAAAGGAGACGAAATGACCAACATGAACCGGGCTAATCACGACCGGCCGGGGTCGGAAGCGCAATGTACTGCCTGGGATGACATAGATACGGCGGCTATGCCGGCAGACCAGGTGGTCAGTGCGCTGGAGGCACGACTGAGGGAAGATATAGAGAATATCGGTCAAGATGAGACTGAGCATAATGGCGTCAAGTCGGTAGAAGTCTATGATAAAGCCTACGAGTGCAAAGTCTTGGCTGACTCCGTGTCGCCCGAGGGGCTACGGCTAACGACGATGAGGTGACCTTCCCCAGGATAATCCTGGCGGAAATGAACACCCACCGGTATTCAGCCGCAACTCCGCCTCAAGTCGGGCGATCCCGATCAGAAGCGAATCGAGATGGTCAAGAAGCACCCTTACGTTCCCCGGTATTGGGGCAAGTTGCAAAAGGGGATGGCGGCTGACGAGCAGATTGACCGGGAGCTTCGTCAGCAGGCTGAAGAGACTCTGGCTGGACGCTCGGAATGATGCTGTCAAGTATGCCGAGGAGCTGGCTATCCTGGGCATTCACAAGCAAACTGTCAGCCGCCTGCTCGAGCCATTTCTGTGGCAGGTGGCGATCATATCGTCTACCGAGTGGGAGAATTTCTTCCGCTTGCGCACCTCACCGGCGGCTCAGCCGGAGATGCGGGCGATCGCCGAGCTGATGCAGGAAGCGCACGAGATTAGCGTGCCTAATGAGGTCGAGCCGGGCGAGTGCATTTACCGCTCGTCAAGTGAGGAGAAGCAAGATACCGCCCGAAGATCAGCCCTGGGTCTCGGCAGGGGCGCTGTGCCAGAGTGAGCTACATGAAGCAGGAAGACGAACGGGACTGGCATAAAGACCGAGACCCTATGCCAAAAACATCGCCAAGATGGGGACACCGCTCGCTGCTCAGAGCACGTGGCAACACCGCTGGAAGATGCTGGCGAATGGAGCGGTAATTTCCGAGGGCTGGAAGCAGCTCCGCAAGACCATGCCCGAGCCAAACAGTCAGACCTGACCGACATGCTTTTATGACGATCAAACAGTCTTAGCCAATGATACGATTGGCTCGACATTGACCGATTGTCAGCTAGACAAGCAGGCAACATCATTCTTGTGAGAGCATGGCGTGATTATAGACGAATAGGGACGGCCGGATAGGCTTGCCAAGGTGCTATACTGGATGGTGAGCAATAAAGATCACCCTCCTGCGGGAGGCTGTGGTTTAGAGGGTATGAGATAGTATGACTAAGGATGAAGCCGTCAGATATTTAACCGGCAGCGAGTGCGATACATTGGGACGAGGAGGCTGAGAAACAGCACTCCCTGATAGTTGAGGTAGTGTCGCCCGACAGCAGCTCATTTGCTTGCCCTAAAAAGGAGATGTATATCTCTGATGATTATGAGTCGGAGTTGCGTGATCTAATTAAACAGAAAAAGGCGGTGGGTTGGCGGTAGAGGCGGGTGGGACGCTACGCCGGTCGGGTGACCTTTAGCGACATGATTGGGGCGATGAAACCTCTATCATTGAAAAATGATTTTTCCGGGTCTGCCGCAAATCAATGCGCTGGAAATTGTGAGAATTATCGACGTCGAAGGCTTGGCAACTATGCTTGTCACGGCAGTGAAAATGAAGCTCGTCGCCAAGGCTTTTCATGATTGGACTGGGTGTTGAAATCTCAAATGAGCCGGCAAGGAAAAAGACTGTATGAGAAACTAGGCTGCAGTTATCAGCAGGTAGGCGGTAGCGATACGTATGATTTTCTCTTCGGCAAACCCAACCCACAGACATATAAGCTACGGCTAATGACAAAATCGTTGCGAACGGAGGCAAACTCATGGCTGATCGGCAACATGCGAGATACGAGGTAAATGAGGGGCGAGACAATGAGAGAGGGTGGTATGACTGTGATGAAGCCGTCAAGATATTTAACCGGCAGCGAGTGCGGACACATTGGGACGAGGAGGCTGAGAAGTGGTACTTCTCGATAGTTGACGTGGTAGCGATTCTGACGGATAGTGCCGATGCTCGTAAATATTGAGCAAGCTTAAACAACGCTTAAAGGCTGAAGGAAATGAAACGGTGACAAATTGTCACCAGTTGAAAATGCTTGCCATAGATGGCAAGATGCGCTTAACTGACGTCGCCGACACCGAGCAGCTCTTGCGCTTAGTTCAGAGCATCCCTTCGCCCAAGGCTGAACCTTTCAAGCTATGGCTGGCTGAGGTTGGCTATGAGCGATTGGAAGAGGCTGAGATCCGAGAAGAGCATTGACCGTGCCATGGAGATGTATTGCGCAAAGGCTATAGTAAAGAATGGGTTAACCAGCGTCTGAAGAGCATTGAGATTCGTAAAGACCTGACCGACGAATGGGATAAACGTGGCGTCAAGAAGCGGGCGAGAGTACGCCATCTTGACTGATGAAATCACCAAAGCATGGAGCGGTTAACGGTAAAAAGACCATAAGAAGCGTCAAAGGTCTAAAAAGAAAGCAAAACCTACGTGATAACATGACTAATATGGAGCTGGTGCTCAATATGCTAGCCGAGGCGACGACTACGAGATTAGTGGCAGGAACAACCCGACACCTTTGAGCAGAATCAGGAGATTGCCAAGCAGAGTGGCGAGATTGCCGAGTACTCGCCTGCAGACAGATTGAGAGTACAAGACGGGCAAATCGGTGGTAACTGCCAAGAACGCTAATGATTTACCAAAAAGAGCAAGCAGAGAAAGGAGGATTAGATGAAGTTCAAACATGGTTTACGCCGTCGGGCGAGTGAATGACCGCCAGATCTCAGTGCAGTGGTGGAAAGACCACCGCAGATCTGAGAAGTCAGTTGAGATGCGTAGCCGGCTAATGCCTATGTCTTTTGACATGACAGCTGCCTTTTATCACCGGCGTGCCTCACTCGGCACCCCGCTTAGCTCGATCATCAAGATGTCGTGCCTCGCTATCCAGACGATGCGGGGGCGACGAGTCGAGCGTCGTTAGGGGCTGGGATTGTCGTGGTCTGCCGGCAGAGAACTTCGTCGAAAAGCGGCTGGGTATCACCGACCGACGCCAGATCGTGGCAGACTCTCATCAGCCTGCGCCATTAGATAAAGATGGCAAGCCTTTGCCGACCATTAGCCCTGGAGAGTATATCCGGACAGCTCGATTCGATGATCGCTACAGCGAAGCTGGCAAGTGTGATCGATCGCATCGGTCGCCGGGTAGATTTCAGGCGCTTATCGCACCATGGATAAGGATTTTATGGAGAGCGTCTGGTGGGCGTTTAAGCAGCTTTATGAAGCAGGCAAGATCTACGATGGCGAAAAGGTGCTGATGTACGATACCAAGTTTGCCACCCCTGTCAGCAAGGCCGAGGGTGACCATGACAACGACGCTTACCGCACAGTGACCGACCCGAGCGTGTATGTGAAGTTTCGGTTGCTCAGTGGTGAAGTAGTCGATGATGATATCGAGGGTGTGGAAGCGTGTGAACATTCTGGCTTGGACGACCACGCCGTGGACACTGCCGGCTAACTCGATGCTGGCGGTCCAGCTCGGAGATGACCTACTGCGAAGTGCTGGTGGGCGGCGAGAAGCTAATCATCGCCGAGGAGGCACTGGAACGAGTACTACAGGACGACAAACATCAGCCGCTTGATTACGAGGTGCTGCGCCGGTTCTCGGGTGGCGAGCTGGTCGGTCAGGCGATCAGCCACTGGACACCGGCTCGACTTGATCCTGATGACGCTAAGATTCACCATATCTCACCCGGCAGATTTCGTCACTACCGAGTCGGGTACGAGTATCGTGCACATTGCGCCGGCATATGGCGAAGATGACTTTGAGCTCGGCAAGGTCAATGGCATAGCGCCATTCCACGTCATCGACGATGACGGCTATTACTTTGACAGCATATATAAAGGACGAGAAGTCTGGTCAAGCAACAAATACATCGCTAAAGACCTGGCGGAGCGGGGGATCGTCTGGCGGATCGAGTACATTCGGCACGAGTATCCCTTAACCCCGGAGTAAGCAACGGATCATGTACCGGGCGATACCATCGTGGTTCATGGATATCGGTGAGAGAAGCCGCTTTTGCTGGAGCAAAACGAGAACATCAACCGGTTCCCGGCTCATCTCAAAGGGCATGGTCGCTTCGCCAAGAATATTGACCAGGCACCTGACTGGAACCCTGAGCCGGGATCGTTTCTGGGCGTCGGCAATGCCGGTCTGGAAAAGGCGATAAAGGTACGGTGCGGTGGTCGGCCTCGTATGCCGAGCTGGCCGAGCTAAGTGGGGTAGAGCTGAATGACTACCATCGCCCCTGGGTTGACTCCATCACCTTTGACATCGACGGTGAGCATTTTAAGCGGGTAGACAAGGTGCTGGACTGCTGGTTTGAGTCCGGCTCGATGCCTTTCGCCCAACTACATTATCCCTTTGACAATAAAGAGAAGTTTGAGCAGAACTACCCGGCGGACTTCATCGTCGAGTATGTCGGTCAGGTGCGAGCTGGTTTTACTATGTCCATGCGGTCAATACGACACTGGCCAGTATCGGGGCGTTCGGTGCTGAGCGGGCTAGGCCGACGGCTCAGATGAATGCTTATCGTAATGTCATCACCACTGCGTGGATCGCCGGCAATGACGGGCGCAAGATGAGCAGTCGCTCGGTAATTACACTGATCCCAGCGAGCTGATGGATCAGTACTCGGCTAGATCTCGTTGCGCTTCTGCTGCTGGCATCGCCGCTCCTAAATGGCGAGACTCACGCCCTGCTCTGATAAGGACGTTCTGATGTAGCCCTGCAAGCTGGCTATGATCTGGAATATGTACGATTTTCTTCACCATGTATGCCGAGGTAGACGAGTTCACATTTCCGTACGATACGGTGTCTCGGATGCGTTTCTCGTTCACCGTATCACCCATACGGCTCACTCCGATACTCTCGAACCCTCGTCTCGCACCGGGACCGAGAACTCGTTTCAGATTAGTGTCGATATCGATAAATTATCCAACCCGCTTGACCGCTGGATAGTCTCCGGTGCACCCAGCTGACCGATCATGTCCGCTAAGTTTCGGTGAATCAGTACACTATCCCGGATGCCCTCAGTGCGGTGATTCCTTTCATCGACGACGCTCTAATTGGGTACGTTTTCGGCGAGCCGACGTCGCTTCTGGAAGAGTGAGGATGACGCCGATAAAGCTCAGGCATATCAGACGCTGCATTACGTCCTGGTGCGTCTGAGCCTGGTGCTGGCACCGTTTACACCTTTCTTGGCTGAGGAGCTATATCGGCACTTGACCGGCGGTGAGTCGGTTCACTGCTGGACACGCCGACCGATAGTCCAGTTGACGAGCGAGTCTTAGCGATATGCGCCGACCATGAGAGCTGATTGCCAGCGGGCTGGTCTGCAGATGGAGCGAGACCGACGACTACGGTCAGATCAAGATCCGTCAGCCGCTTAGCTCATGCCAGCTATACAGGCGAGAGGCGGGTAGCTACTACGAAAAAGATCATGCAGGGAAGAGCTCAATGTCAAAAGAGTTAGCTGGGTGGAAGATCTGGCTAAGTATCAGGTGTCGGGTGTGGTCAATGAGGGCTGAGACCGAGACGTGGCTAGAGCTGGACAAGCACCCTCACGCCTGCGCTGGAGGCGGAGGGCTGTCTCGTGAAGTCATCCGGGTGGTGCAGAAAGCTCGCAAGGATGCCGGGCTGAGCGTGGACGACTGAATCTACTGACGCTATCGACCGATGATACCAAGCTAAACTCGGCGATCGATACCTGGAGCGATAGCATCATGGCGGGAGACGCTGACCACTGCCTCGCTGACGGAAGATCAGCCGGCTGATTATACGACGACGGTTAGGTGGCAGGCTCCAGCCCTGAGGCTTGAGCTGGCGGCAAAGCGGAGGCGAGGGAGTAGTAGTGAACGAAGTGGTGGGGCAGCCAGTAGCAGGTAACGGGCATCGGCGGCGGGGCTATCGATCGTGACGACGCTGATCATCTCGCTGGGAGTGGGCTTCGTGGTCTGGCATATCGGCTCGGTGGTAGATTGTACATAGGCTCTTAGTGGCTATCGTCAGCAGAAGCAGGCGCTGGAGCGGGCGTGGTCAGAGACAGTGCTGACCAGGCTAAGGTGACGGTCGATGATGTGCCGACCGGGCGAAACAAGCGGTCGAGCGCCCGCGGGCTGATATAAAGAGGAGCTCGACACTGCTAAATAAATCGGTTGACGAGCACCAATGCGCTCAGCACTAATCAGACGGTCGCTATCACCGAGGCGGGGGTGAGGCTGCAGGCCGGCTCGGGTGAGCTGAAAGAGCTGGCCGGTCTGCTTGCGACCGAGGCGGAAGTGGTCAAGCAAGCTCGTCACGCCAAACAGCTCAACGACGCTCGGGTGGCACTGCGCTCGACTATTCTGTCGGCGAAGCGTTAGCCGAGTGGTCACCGGATGCGAGCTGAGACTCGGACTCAGCTAACCAGACTATCGCTAATGCTAGCACCTACCTGGAGAGTACAAACGGCTGGCATCGGGCAGGGCTCGCCGGCAGATGGATAGCTTGATCGATCAGATCAATCGAGCTGATCTCGGCGACTCAACGTCGAGCTACCCAGATAGAAGAGCGTCTGCGAGCGACACCGACGGTGGCAGACGGTAATGGCAGCTACACTCAGTCGGCGACCAATATAGTCAATGCGGCGGGGCTCAAAGCGGTCTGGGGCTGGAGCAATGCGGGCTACTGCGCCATCACTGAGCAAAACTATCGCCAGCTGGATGGCGGCCTTCGCACCGGCGCAGGCACGTCTATATTAATAGCCGGATGAGCGCTCGGGCTTCTTTCGACCGTTATTTTGCTGATGCTATGCGCCACGAAGTGGAGGCATTATCTGATCTTTCGACGCTAGTGCGCGATACGAGCCTCGCTTCGATCGGCAGCCAGGCCAATGCCGAGTCGACAGCCAGCTCATAGGCGGTGCTCTACCTGGGAGCAAATGCCAGCACGCTGAACCGAGCCACCGATGCTCGCTACCACATGGACGAGCTGTCCGACCAAGCCGCCGCCCGCATCCACGCCGGGCAGTGCGAGTGAGATGGGGGAGCATGCTGAGGCCTGTCCAGCACCCAGCAGGATGCATAACGCTAAGCTACCTAGCAAAAAGATACGCAATCCACGCTTTGTCATCAACCAGTTGTTCAGCTAACGCATCAGCTGGGCTGTTGCGAGCCCTGTCCAGCAGATGCTGGTGAAGCTAGCTAATCAAAATAAATCATGATTGCGCAGCGCTCTTGCCCTAAGCCGGTAAAAACGTTGGGCATCACGCGCCGTGGGGTTGACAAACATGCAATAAATGCCACAATAAACCGTGTAAGCTTTTGTGCTTACGCACATTCCTAAGCTAGTATCGCCGTAACCAATTGACTAAGCATTCACTTCTTAGCTAAGCCTAGTTTCACCCGTTGCTCTCTGTAGTATCGTCGTGCGACACCGTGTGGTCATGCCAGTGTCAGGCCGCTTGACCCTTACTAGGTCATCAGGCCGATATGACTGACTGCACGGAAAAAGCCGTGCGGCAACGATGCGACCCATGGTCTGCAGAGAGGGCAATCATGCCTCAGGTGAGTCAGGGCTGTGCAGAATTCTGCCAACTCCCGACGGGGGTGAGCTATGGATAGCTCATTTCGCTATACGAGGGGTGAGGGTTTTGTTTGAGGGCTTGACGCCCCAAACGCTCAAGGCACTCAGGCATGGTTTGTGGAAGGGGTGTTGTTGTCCCGAGCGTGGCGTACGAGTAGGGAGGAGCTACAGAAGCTCTTGTACCATTTAAGCGGGAGGCTCAGAGGTGGGGATACTGTCCCGCAGACATGACGGACAGGCAATTCGCCCGGGAGCTCGGGCAAGTTCTCCCAAGGAGGAGGTGACGACTGAAACTTTTATAGCCCCGGCATCTGAGGATGCCGGGGCTTCTGACCCAGAGTATAATGTGTCATACCCCGTATGCTATAATGAGCTACATGGAAGATATCATTTCGCTATGTAAGAGGCGTGGCTTTATTTATCAAGGGTCAGAGGTCTACGGTGGGCTGGCCGGTACTTGGGACTGGGAGCCGCTGGGTGTGGCGCTCAAACGCAACGTGATGCAGCAGTGGTGGCACTTCTTCGTCGATTGTCGCCCGGATATCTACGGTGTCGATGCGGCTATCATCATGAATCTGAAGACCTGGCAGGCGAGCGGTCGTGGCGACCTTTGCCGACCCGCTGGTGGACGACGTGGTGACCCACCGTCGTTTCCGGGCTGACCATCTGTTGAAAGACAACGGCATTGAGGCGACTGACGGCATGTCTGATGCGAGATCGACAAGCTGATCGAGGATAACCACGTCAAATCGCCCGACGGCAACCAGCTATCCAAGGTGAAGCGGTTTAATATGATGTTTCGTACCAGTGTCGGGGCGGTCGAGAGCGACGACGCCGTGGCATACCTGCGCCCCGAGACGGCTCAGGGTATCTTCACGAATTACCGTAATGTGGTCGACTCGTTTTACCCTGATCTACCTTTCGGTATCGCTCAGCAAGGCAAATCTTTTCGCAATGAGATCAGCCCGCGCGACTTCGTCTTTCGCTCACGAGAGTTTGAGCAGATGGAGATAGAGTAGTTCATTAATCCGGCTCGCTGGCAGGAGTCATTCGAAGACTGGCTCAAGCTGGAGCACCGGTTCTTAGAGCAAGTGATGGGTTTGCCGGCAGAGATGATTCACGACCTGGAAGTGCCGGCTCAAGATCGGGCGCACTACAGCAAGCGGACGGTCGATATCGGTTGACTACCCGATCGGTCGGAGCGAGCTGATGGGGCTGGCCTACCGGACTGACTTTGACCTGATGAATATAGAGCGGGCGAGTGGCAAGTCGATGGAGTATCGACCGAAGAATGGTAGCAAGCCTTTCGTGCCACATGTTATCGAGCCGTCGAGCGGAGTGGAGCGTCTGGTGATGGCAATCCTGGTGGCAGACTACGCTGAGGACGAGGTCGAAGCGAGAAGCGGCTAGCTCAAGCTACCGAGGCACCTGGCGCCGGTGCTGGCGACGGTCTCACTGCTCAAGAATAAGCCCGAGCTAGTGACTAAAGGCGAGGCAGGTCTCACGACATCGTCCAGCAGTACGTGCCGGGCAGTCAGCTGGGACGACGGTGGCAATGTTGGCAAGCGCTATCGCAGGCGGACGAGATCGGCGACCCCACTGCCTGGTGGTTGATTTTCGATAGCTGACCGATGGAGCAGTGACGGTGCGAGACCGTGACACTACCAAGCAGACTAGTCAAGATCGAGTCAGCTGACTGACTCATCTGCAGGTGAGCGATGAGAGCTGCGAGCTGCCCAGCACCCAGCAGGATGCATAACGCCAAGCTCACCTAAGCAGATACGTAATTGCGCCTTGCCATAACTAGCTTGAGCTAACGCATCAGCTGGGCTGTTGAGCTGGATTGACTTTATCTACATTGAATATGCTAATGCTTGACTAATCTAGTATAGGTGCTATTGTGTGAAATCACAGGTTACATATGGGAACGGCCCATATGGCCTGCAGATTCGAAAGGAGGTCTACTATGAACGCAGACCTTTGAAAACGGTGATAAGGACGACGTCCGCAAGGACGTCGTCAAAAGTTTGCGGGCGACCGGTTGCGTCGCTCAAGGAAAAATCTGCTCGCTGAGCAGGAGGGAGGTGAATTACCAGGTACCCTGCGCAAGTACCTGGTTGATCCCAGGATTTAGTATTTATGTGAGTTCGTGAAGAAGTAACTCTTCACGAACCACCCTGAGTAGTTTTTAAGGGCCATCTTGCGAGATAGCGCCTTTTTCCTGGACAACTTCGTTACCTGTCTATTTTTGCCCCCAGGCGAGTAATAACATGCGTATCCGTTGTAGTCATGCCCGCACCCAGCAGATGCGTTACGTTACGTTGCTTAGCAAAAACACGTATAGTCATGCCCTGTTGTGGTCAAGCCGGTCTAACTAACGCATCAGCTGGACATGCTGAGGGATTGACAATTCGTCATTATATGTTACCATATCATCCGGCATGGATATGGAATCGCCATATCCAGCCGTCTGTTGAAAAGGGTCTGCCATGCGTAGACGACATCAGAACTGTCTGAAAACGTTCGGACGAGGCTCATCGGAGCGTCGTCCGAGCCTGAGCGTGGCCGCATGGTCATCTTCAGGATCCTCCTGCTCGTTGAGCGGGAGGACGGGACCCTGGAACAGTTCCATTTGAGAGGATTTTACTCCCACAAAATCAGGAGATGGGAGGTGTGAAGCCCTCATACGTCGAGGTCGAGGATGACCTCGACGTAGCTTTCAGGCGCTATCTTTGGTGAGATAGCGCCTTTTCACTATCCTTATTGCGTTAGTCCCTAATAAATACCGACTCTCATCTCTCTACAAGGTTACGAATGTGCGGCAGCTACTGTATATGCCTGGATGATGGCTCTCACGAAGCGGGAAGATAATCCTAGTGGAGCCCGGAGAGCAGGGCAAAAATACTGATGGTAATAAGACAAGAGTAAAACAGGTTCACCTTAGGTATTCCTCCAAAGCTGTACATCCCCTGCGATCGGATATCGCCATGTATTTGTGTCATCATGGACGAGCCCACTGTAAATAACTTTTGGATTGGTGCAGAGACTGAGATGGGACGTCCTTGGTGCAGCAGATACTGGTGAGCTAACTAATCACAATGAAGCATGAGTGTGTCAACTTCGCGCTATCGGCGCAGGCATAACGTTGGGTATCGTGCTGGGCTTGACTTAAATGCGAGGGTGTTACGGTGAATACCCATCAGGTTGCATATGGGAACAGCCTGATATGGCCTGCGACCCTGGGCGTGGTCATCACCCGACCAAAAGGGCGGAACTGCAAACATCGTCAGAAGAAGCATCGAGCGGGAGGGAGGCCTCGACGCAAGAGGAGCTGAGACGTGTCCGACGTGTCTCGCTAAGATGTTCCGAGATGCGTCGGCGAGGGCGTCAGGATCGTTGTTCTTAGGCGAGGAGTTTCGCCGAGTGATTTTAAAGGCGAGGATTCTCGCCGGTTTGGTTAAGTTTGCCCTTTGTCGAGCGCTATCTTGAAGAATAGCACCTTTTTCCTTTTATCCGGCTGTCTCTCGGGCAACGATTGGTGCTACCGGCACCCCGTCAGGGGCGATCGGTAAACATAGCCGAATATGCAGGAGAAGTCATCGCGGTGGGGCGGTTCTTTCATCTTGGTATCAACGATCTCACTAAACGAACAGACTCTCAGCAGCTTTATCAATGGTCGTTTGGTCGGCACCCAGCTTGATCTCGACGGCGCCCCGCACCATCGAGATGGATGATGGCGTCCTCGAGCCATTCTTATCTCGGTAGTAGAATGGGGTCCAACGCGTCCAGGCTCTGGGCAGAACCGCCAGGTCACCGGACGAAACGACTCAAATCAACTTGAAAATTGAAAGTCGACTGATATGATCTTGCTCGGAAGCACGCAGAGCCGCAATAGCTAGAGATCGAACGAAGTTGCGTTTCTTACCGGTTCGGATCGGGTCTTGCTGGGGTTCGGGTGTCTCTCAACTTATCGTCTGTGATATGGACTTGCTCCAGCGTGGCGATACGACGAAGATGGGAAAACCGCTAACTGACGACGCTGTCTCCTCGTGTCCTCCCAGAATGGTGCTGATGTGTGAAGGGGTAGAAGATGTGCAGGTGAACTGCGTGGCAGTACCCTCATCTTGGCGGGGTTGTGTGGCGTGACGTCGCTGAGGTGGCGTCATACCGAGATTAGTATTCAAGTAGTCTCTGGCTAACTGACGGGCTTGTCCGGCTGACGGCACGTTCTCAACCAGCAACCGCCTCAGGCGGCAGACCAATGACCTCCTCCAGTCGGAAGCCAGAGCGCGCGAATATCGTGTCCGTCGAATATCGCTCAGCGAAACTTCGCCAGTCGATCGCCTGATTCATATAGGCTCATCGGGCGCATCATCGAACGGACGATCCTACCGGCTCCGGAATGCTGGCTGGTGCGACGGGCCATAGAGAGCCGGTCCAGATGCTAAATTTAAGCCCGGTTCGGTCAACGTCTTGGCATACAGCATCCAGAGCTCGGGCGTCGCCACTCGTCGATCAGGCGAAACACAGCCGCCTGAGCGGTAGGCTAGGCTGATTGGCGGCGATCAGAAGTTTATTCTGGCGGGTGTTGTCAGGTTCTGGAGCTCTAGCTACTCTTGTGACTAACTTGATGGTAGGCTTGCGCACCATGGTCATTTCGATAGATACGGCGCCGTATGAACTCCTCCTCAATTGGCTTGTCGACTAGCCTGGGCAGGTACTTGTTCTGTCTGTTTTGCTCCTCCTGTGGTCATAAGTTTAACGTTTGTGGTAATGCAACAATGATCGTTTAGCAGTTTAACATTTTCGTTTGGCCAATTGTGGCAGGTCTCACTTGTGTATTCTGGCGCGGCAGTGGGAATTGAGTGAGGATGATAATGGTTTCCCTGGACATATATAATTCTCTGTACAGGCAGTACAGGTGGTCCTCTCGGAAGCGCGCCGTATAAACTACCGTGCGCTGGGTGGCACGAATATATCCTTGGCGCTAATCGCCACTGTACTGCTCTGTTTAAGGAATATTGCTGGGTGAGGGGTTAACTATGGAATGAGACGAGTACAGACATAACGCTCCTTGCGCCTCAAAGGGTGTCTTTAATCACTTCGTCTCAAATGATCATTCACAGGCTGTGCAACGAGCTCAACAGTGCACGAGCCAGCAAACGGGTCTGGAAAGGAAATGATAATAAGTAGTGAGGCTGACAACCGACCCAGCACAATCGACTACCCTATTATGCTAATGATTATTAAATGAAGTGTTACAGTAGACCACCATCAGGTTGCATAGAACAACCCATATGGCCTCTACACAGCGAGGATTAGCCATGAGCCACAAAAATAATCAAGGGTTATCCTCAGGGCGCGTGCCTTTGAGGATGCGGCAATATTTATCATTGAGGGCAGAGAGGTCTGCCTTGGGGCAGACTGCTTGTTGAGACAGGAGGGGTGAATTTAAATAATTTTCAGAAGTGCCACATTATGAAGGAAGGGTATAGTTGACTTTCGGCAAGGGTAATCCTTGCCAGCTACTAAAGGCATATCTGCAGGAATAGCGCCTTTACTCCTGATAAACTTCATCCCTCAGGCAACCGATTGATGCTGTATAATGGGCGAATGAAGAACTAATGAAAACCTTTATTGACGGTCCGCACCTGTATGTAATACTAGAAACTGAGTAGCTGGACTGTTGATCTAGTCAAATTTGGATCTATCTCAGGGGAGAAGTATGGTGCTCAAGCGTACTATTTCTAGGAAGGCGCAGTCAGTGAAAATCAGGGGTCTATATGAACTGGTTTAGACTGCTGGCTTTATTTTAGTATTTCGGGCTGGTCAAGCTATGTCGGCAGAAGGAAAGTTAACGTGGATACCGACATCGTCTTACTGTCGTAATCTCAAAGTCATCGACGATAAGGATATGAAAGGATGTCATACTTGGTATCCGGCGATGGTGACTACTTTAAAGATGGTAAAGTATCTGATCGAGGAGAAAGCGTTTCTGTAAAGTTGCTTGCGCGCCCAACCGTCACTCAACACTCGTCGTTGCTGTCGTGTGTACACCTAGATACGTTGACTCCTGAGACGACAAGGATGCTAAGGGGAAGATCTATCCTTAGCTGTGGTAAAACCAAAACAGTAAAAAGCGAATTAAGCTACTTGGTATCTCTCCGTTTCGAATCGCCCGCATCCGGAATGTACTATTATCTATATCACGAGATATGCTTGCCGGTCAAGTGCTGCTGGAGGCCTGCGCTGATACCTGAACAAGTTTGTTGCTGAAGAGACGTGCTCGTCTGATAACCTTAAGCGGGGGATGAATGACGTATCATGCTTGCGCCTGTCCAGCGAGATACTGGTGAAACTAACTAATCACAATGAAGCATGATTATGCAACTTCCTTACCTATGCAGGCATAACGTTGGGTATCGTGCTGGGCTTGACAAATGCGGGGAGAGGTGTTACAGTGAGTACCATCAGGTTGCATATGGGAACAGCCCATGGCCTGCGACGAAAGGGGATTAGCATGAGTAAGTTTGAGCTTTCACGGAGTGCCACTCAGAGGCGCTCTCGCAATGCACTTCAGGCTGGTGTCTTCGCTGAGGTCGCCCGTGCCGTGATGACGACCACAAGGTTGTCATCAATGGGGCGTTTATCGATATTGAGGTCCCAGGAAGGGTTCGAGCGCATGGGAGTTGGCGGAGTTTTACTGCTCCGCCGAGCAATCCGGCGGCTAATGTATTATACAATTCGTAAGGAGGTGATATTTACTTGTGTTTTCCAGGCGCTATCTTGCGAGATAGCGCCTTTTTCTGTGTTAAACTGGTTGAGCGACGTGGGTGAGCGTAAGGCGGTGTGTGAGCACGGTCCGGGTCAGGTAAAGGGCGAGGATGACCAGAGGCGAATAGGAATAATTATAGGCAGAGGGTGGCGGACGATAGTGCTTTTGCCTTGGCAGGTAGCACCGGAGGATCACCGATCGGTCGGGTGGCTGACATGAGGAGGCGCAGATGATGGCGGAGCGGAGAAGCCACACCGTGATGCTATCAGGCTGACCAGGCGGGGCGCAGTTCGCTAAGCGCATGGATGCACTGGTCAAGGCTGGCCTAGGCTGAGGGGTGGTGACCCGGATGCGGTCGATACTGACACCACGTGGCGATGAGTGGCTGGCTATCAGGCACGGTCAAAACCTATTCCTATGGCTCCAATCTCCGGCTTCGAGTCTGCTTGCTCAGGATGTTTGTCGAAAAGAGCTACGATAATCTGCGGCGCAACCAGCCGTGATATCGATGGATACTACTATGATGATCAGGCGCAGGGTCGCGGCAAGCAGAGACTTATGGCGGTGATCGCCAGCAGCATTGATGGGGTCTGCGCTAAGGATATCGTAAGGATGAGCAGGGGCGGCTAATGCCGCAAGATAACAAAGGCGATATCGGTCAGAGCATAGTCGCTAAGGTCAGAGGTACAATATATCATCGAGATCTGCCGGCAGAACTCTGAGAACTTTCAGGCTAGGGATGGTATAATGACTTAGCCCGCCGTCCGGTTAATAGCGCAGTTGGTAGCGCGCAGCGTTCAGGACGCTGAGGTCGTCCGTTCAAGGTCGGATCACCCCCGACCAAGTTTTTCGGCTCTTAGCGGGACTGGTACTTCGTTTAAGTAGATATGATGCCCGCAGCTCAGCTGGATAGAGCGTCGGTTTGCGAACAGGTCGTACGTTCCGAATCGTATCAGGCACGCAGATGATGACAAGAAACCCGCAGTGACAGGGGCTGTTTAATGTGATAGTACGATTTTCCAGGCTTGATTAGCCACTAGCTAGCAGGATCAAATGATGACATCAAGCAAGGCGAAGATTGCCTTAGCTAGCTAAGCCCTGACGAGCACTATCGGCGCATTATCATCGCCACTCGACACAGAGATCCAAGATAACGGCGGAGGTGGATTGTCTTGGTCGTAGTCATGCTCGGCGATAAAGGCGCCGATCGGCGGATGGCATCAGCTTCACCCTCAGCTTGCTCTGCCTGTTGACTGCTCGGTTCTCTTCAATCTGGTACTCATGTCGCCACTATAACCCGGTGCGAGGTGGGGTGCTATAATCTAGCTAATGAAATTGATCGGTAGGGCTGGGCAACCCCGGCTTAGACTATGCTGAGACCCCGGCTGCTTTGGCTTTCAGGTGCTTGACCACTATGTCGGTCAGCTGGGGGTGCAGTGGCATCAACGAGCAAGTTCTCGGCGCTGGGTGGCCGAGCGGGAGTTGAGTGAAAAGCAAGGTCATCTTGGCGAAGCCTGCAGACTTTATAATCTGGTCAGGGCAGTCGATCCGGCGAGATCAGCCATTTTTATCGAGATTGGCCTGAGGACATCTTGGTGATTCACGACGAGATGGCACTGCCGCTGAGCACGATTCGAGACTCAGGTCGGCGGGTCAGATCGCGACAACGATGATTGTCCAAGCATATCATCAGCGGCGATGGGGCGGAATTCGCTCCGGGTGCGGATTGGCTCGGTTTTGCCGACCGGTGCCAGCGGCGATAGTCAGCCCGGCAAGATCGGCGGGAGCTATGTAACTGAGGGCGACTGAGGCAGCGAGGAGGCGAAGCTGTTTGATGCTGAGCTGGATACGTTAGTAAATCATCAGCGAGTTCATCAGCGGTAAGTTTAACCAGACAACTTATCGCCAATAGCCAGCGTAGTAGCTTACCCGTAGGATACATATTGACACGATATGTGCTCTACGGGTACTAACGTTCTGACCGGGGAGGTGATGAAGAGCATGTATTAGGACGATATATTTTATAATATGAGCTAAATATGGCGTAAACTTGACAATGTATAATGCTTGTGCTAACATTACAGCATGAGGCCAATAAACCATCCAAAAGGTCAAAGTGTAAAGCTGCGATAACGTCAAGGGCTACCAGCGACAAAAAGCAAGTTAAAGACAACACCAGAGGCGAAATCGTCAGTATCAAGACAATGCAAGCAGCGTAAAGTAGCGCTGATGGTCTCGCTGATGTTTAACGTTATGTTCATCGTGACCATCTATACCATCTTTTGTTACCGATACGACCGGTCGTCTACTGGGGCAGCTACTTGGTCTAAATATGTAGTCTGGGGCTGTCACTCTGTCACAAAAGCCACTCTCCCTCGGAGGTGGCCAGTGTTATGTTCATAATCTGACAGGCTTTTTCCACACTGCCATGTGGAAAAGGTGGGGCTGTGGTAGGAGCACTTCAAAAAGACTTGCAAGTGGGTAGTGGTGGGTGGTATAATCTAGGCAGTGGAAAACACAAACACCACGAACATAAGTAAATAACTAAGCCAAACGATAAGCCATATAGTAGATGTCCAGGGTTGACTATTTCGAGCGCAAGTTGAGACGACAAGCATCGTCTGACCATCGCTGATCTGAGAGGAGTTTGCTGATGGAGTAGTGATACCCGGGGCTTTGGTCGGTATCTGCATATCTATCCCAAAGCACGTTTGGGACAAGGAGATGGAGTCGGCACCCTGAACGGCGATATCTTGAACGAGCGAGTAGCGATCTGAATGTCAAGTTTCGAGATGAGGTAGAGTCGGAGGTAGAGCTGGATGCCAAGCGAGGGGCGAGTCACCTGGAGCAGCATCTGTTGAATTACGCCGATATCGCGAGCGATATCGTGGCTGTCAGAGCAGGTAGAGTACTGGAGCTATCGGCTAAAAGCGGCGGAAGACTAGTTGGCTTATAAAGCGAAAATATGGTTCAAACGACCGAGCAGGTCAGGAGAATGAGAATCGCACCTTAACAGACAGAGGACACGTATGTGACAATCAGCCAGAAAGTAAGTCGCTGGAACCGAAAGGACTATTGCACGTGAAAAAGCTACTTTTCTTAAAATCCACCTCACACATAAGTCTCTCATTATGCTTTGCAGCCGCTAGAACTGCATCAAAGCGACGAATAAGCATGAAACTTAGCTAAAAACAAACGCAAAGACAAAAACTGGTTTGTCACTTATGTGTCCTCCGTAACGTATAATAAAGTATGACAACACCACGACAACTCCATATTCCTGTCCTGCTAGCAAACACGTTGGCGGTGCTTAGCCAGTAGGGGCGAGCGCTATCTTGATCTGACGGCGGGCTATGGCGGGCACGCTGGTCAATCATCGATCGGATCGGTGGGGCGAATCATGCCGTCCTGTGTGACCGAGATGATTATGCGATAGCCCGCGATGGCTCAGTTAAGAGGCGAGGTGCTAGAGCTGATCCGGGTGAGGCTATCTGTCGGCGGGTGCGCAGCTAGCCAGCAGAGGCGACAAGTTCGACATGATCTGATGGACTTGGGTGTCAGCTCACCTCAGCTAGATCAAGCTGAGCGAGGCTTCGCCTTTAGTCACTCCGGTCCACTTGATATGCGGATGGATCGGACTGGCAGGCTGACGGCGGCTCAGGTCGTGAATCATTACGGCGAGAGCAGCTGGTCTGACTGCTGACTGATTATGGCGAGATCACGAGTCGTCTAGCAAAGGCGCAGCCAGAGCAATCTGTCACCGGCGTCGACAGCAACCATTCCAGACGACGCGAGCTAGCTGAAGCGGTTTGTCACCGGGTGAGGGAGCTAGATGGTGGTAAGTACCATAGAGTTCATCCGGCGACGCAGGTCTTCCAGGCGATTCGGATCGAGGTGAATGACGAGCTGAATCAGCTACGCCGCACTCTACCTCGACTAGCCGGGCTGCTAAATAGTGGCGGTCGTTTGGCGGTGATTACTTTTCACGGCCTAGAGGATAGGATAGTCAAGCGGTATATGGATGATCAGTCAGATGGTCTGGATGCGCCGTGATTCTTTTACGACCAGTAGCCAATTCTCGGCTCAATTAATGATGCTTTTCAGCCACGTGCCCGTAATGCGCCAAGCTACGAGCCGTATCGTAAAATAAAAAACCAAACGAAAGACGACCCATGCCAATCAAAGTTAGTGGCCGCAGTTACGCTCACAGCGTAAAAGGTTCGAGTTGCTAAATAACGCTGATATCTGGTTGCTGGCAACCGGTGGTCACCGGAGTTCACGGTGACTACCACCTATTCCAGTGTGGGTCGGGATGTCTGGTTGCAGAGTCATGCCCGGCAAAGCCGGGTGGTCGTTGGTCGGCAAGCTTCTGCACCTAAGCAAAGAAAAGAGAAATAAATAAAAACAAAAAGGAAAGATAGATATGACATCATCACGACAACAATTCGTCTCGGTGCGTCCGAGCATGCGAGCTTATGCCGGTTGGGTAACTGGGGGCGTAATCAAAAATCTGGTTGAGTATCAGAGCAATGTCAAGCTGAGGGTGGAGCGCTAACGTCGTGGTGATCGTTTTTACTGATCGCTCTACTAGGGTGCTATATTTGACCCAGCTGAGCAAGACCGAGCTCATGTAATACAGAGCAAAAACAAGATCAATCAGCGTAAGTCTGACCTGGTGGCAGAGCAGGATAATCTCAAGGTCGAGAATGTCGCTTGCAATCACTGGCGAATATCAAGAACAGCACGGTGGCGAAAGCGATGGCGGCACCAGCTACGACCGACTACGCTAACTAACCGTGTATAATCTGGCTGGATGAGTGCAGAAGAGCGAACGGCTAAATACAGTCGCTATCAGATAATGACAGCGATTTTCTTCTTGATTATCGCTATTATCATACTCCAGCTTTTTCGTATCCAGATCATCGATCACGCTAAATATCAGCGGATTGCCAATAATATGCAGACTGATAAGCAGACGATCAATGCTACCAGAGGAAGATCTACGCCAGAGATGCCAATGGCAACATCGCCCCGCTGGTGATGAATCGGACGGTCTACACGTTATTCGCCGATCCGTCAGAGGTTAAAGATAGCGAAGGTGCGCCAGCGCCACCCAGGTGGCCGGTAGCCAATTAACTGAGGGTGGACTAGATAAGCTGGATAACAAAAAGCTCCAATATGTGGTGCTGGCTAAACGCTTGTCACAAGAGCAGGCTAGTCGAGGTCAAGAAAGCTGACTTAGCCGGAGTGGGCTTGCAGGCGGACACGCAACGGGTTTACCCCGAGGGTGCTGGCGGCGCAGGTGCTTGGCTTTGTTAACCATGATGGCAAGGGTCAATATGGCGTAGAGCAGTTTTACGATAAGGAGCTATCGGGGACGCCGGGGCTACTCCAATCGAGTGACTGATGCGCAAGATCCCACTGACTATCAGGGCGAGGGATATTAGTATCCCAGCTAAGAACGGAACAGATATCGTCGTCAGTGTTGACCATGTGTCCAGTCGCAAAGCGGAGCAGTGCTGGCGGATGGACTACGTAATGCCAAAGGCAACCACCGGCAGTATGGTGGTGATGGATCTGAACAGGGCAGGTGCTGGCGATGGCCAATCTACGCTTCGTATGATCCGGCTAATTATGGCAGCGCCCTCTCGGCTAATGTCTATCAGAATAATATCGTCTCGAACGCCTATGAGCCCGGCTCAGTGATGAAGCTGTTCACGGTGGGGATGGGGCTGAACGAGGGGCGATTGCGCCGACCTCAACGCTCTTTAACCGAGCATGCATCCAGGTGGATGATGCCAAGATCTGTAACGTAGCAAAGGAAGTCAGCGGGCGCTATATGAGCGCCGATGCAATTGCTGGAACACTCGTTGAATACCGGGGCGGTCTGGGTACTAGAGCAATTGGGCGGCGGGCAGATTAACACTCGGCGGGGCGGCAGAAGTTCTACCGCTACCTGGTCGATAATGTACCGTCTCAATGCGCCGACCGGTATCAGCTGGCGAACGAAGTCGATAGTGTCATCTTCTAAGCCAAATACGCTAATGGCGCTCGGGTGCTCTAGCTAACATGTCGCTTCGGTCAGGGTGAACAGCTGACCATGATCCAGGATATATCGGCATTTTCGGCGGTGATAAATGGTGGTAAATATTATCAGCCAACGGTGCGCCTGGGCAGATTGACCGGAGATAGTGAGGTAAAGAGGATGCTCCCAAACTACTGTCCGATAAGACATTGAGACCGGAGGTAAGTGGAACCATCCGGGACATGCTATACCAAGCCCGCTACCTGAGGGCGGGTGGTCGCTAGAGGACAATGGTTTTGACTATGTGGGAGGTAAGTCGGGTGCGGCTCAGAAAGTGAGACCCGAAAAGCAGGGGCGTACTCAGATACCCTGACCACTGGTACTTATATCGGCTTCAGTGCCGATAAGACGAAAAACAAACAAAAATATGTCATAATGGTGAGGGTAGATGATGCCCGTAATGGTGGAGTATTCGGTTCAGCTGCCGCCCTAGACAATCTTTGATAATATGAGTAATTTTATGATCCAGTACGAAGGTATCTAAATGAGTCAAGCGTTAAAGACACTAATGGATCCACTGAGCAAGATGCTGATGCTGGGCATCGGTTCGTTCATCTTAGCCATAGCGGTCACCCCGATCTACACATTCTTTGCCTATCGGCTTAAGTTTTGGAAACAGATGCGTCATCAGGCTTTTGAGTGGCGGCGGGACGCCCGATCTACAACAAGATTCATGCCGAGAAGCTTCAGCGCAACATCCCCACCATGGCGGGGATTATTTTTCGATGGTGACGACGGCGATCGTCTCGCTGATCTTTAACTTCTCTCGAGACGAGACTTGGCTACCACTGACGGCACTAGTCGGCTGTTAGCTGAGTGGGGTTGGTTGACGACTTCATCAATATTCGCTCGCACGTGAGGATAGCCGGCATGCGGGCGCCAGTTAAGTCGCCATGATCACCCTGATTGGCTTGGGACTGGGCTGGTTCTTTTACTCTAAGCTGGGTGTACATGCTATCCATGTGCCATTTGTCGGTGCCTGGGAGGTGGGGTCTGGATCATCCCTATCTTCGCCTTTGCGGTGAGTGGCGACAGGTAATGCGGTCAATATCACGGACGGACTGGATGGGCTGGCGGGCGGACTGGCTTCATCGGCGTTCTTTGCCTATGCTGTGATCGCTATCCTTGACCAGCAGTTCGGGCTGGCGGGCTTCTGCTTTACTATGCTGCTGAGGCGTTGGTCGGTTACTTGTGGTTTAATATTTATCCGGCTCGCTTCTTCATGGGTGATGTGGGGGGCGTTTGCTCTGGGCTGCTCGCTGGCGGTAGTGGCGATGCTGACTGATACGCTGTTTGTCTTGCCTTTGATCGGGCTGGTCTTTGTCATGGAGACGCTGTCAGTTATCATTCAGCTGACCTCGAAAAGGATTCGTCATAAGAAGATCTTTAAGTCGGCGCGATCTATCATCACTAGAGGCGTCAGGCTGGCCGGAGACAGAAGAGTAACGATGCGCTTCTGGCTGATCGGAGCAGTCTGTGCAGTGGCGGGGCTGATCTTTGCTATCGTCGGGGATGTATAAAGTAAACCGGGCTATGGAGCGGTGGCGCTATAACGCTAATCGGGTCTCGGCGGGTGGTAGTAGCTGGGCGGGGCAGGTTGACCGCTAAGAGTCAGCAAAATCAGATCACCGCTCGTCCAGATCAAGGCGGATCTCTTCGACGATAACGGCGAGCTGAAGCTAGCTCGACGGCACCGAGCGAATCACGGCATAGTGGCACTAGCGGTGGCATTATCAATCTTTGGTGTGGTGATCATCTACTCTGTGCCTCAGGACTTTTATGGTGGCAATACGACGGTGATCAACCAAGAGATGCTGAAGCAGGGGTGTCTTCCTGGCTATTGGCGTAGCTCTCTTTATCGTGGCTGATCGCATACCGCTCAACTGGTGGAAAAAGGCCGATGCATATATCTTCCTGATCGCTCTGCTAATCTGCCTGGCGCTACCGATCCTGGGGGCGGCTCATGTGCCAGTCGCTCGGTGTGCGTGGGGGCTTGTCGGTGGTACAAGCTGGGAGCCGTTTCTTTCCAGCCGGCGGGTTCCTAAGCTGGGCACAGTTCTATTCATAGCAGGATATCTGTCGACCAGGTTGGCAAATGGCAAGCTGAACGATAACTTGACCTAGCCGAGTGCTGGCGGTGATACTGGTCGGCTTGCTGGTCATCGTTGGCTTGCAACGAGATATGGGGAATAAGGGCGGCGATAGTAGCGATCTTCCTGATCGAGCTGGTTATGTCCGGGAATGAGTTGGCGCAAGCTGGCGACAGTCCTTGGTGTGATCGTGGTGCTCTTTGCCCGTGATGACGGTCGTTGCACCCCACCGAATGAGTCGCATCTTGACGCTTCACCAGGTCGGGCAACGCCGATAGCGACTACCATATCAATCAGGCACTGATCGGACTGGGCTCAGGCGGGCTAACGGGGCGGGGGTTGGGGCAATCGGTCCAAGCGCTTCGGCTGGTTGCCTGAGGCGGTCAACGACTCAATCTTCGCCATAGTTGGCGAAACGCTGGAACTTCGTCGGTACAGTGAAGCGATCGCTACGTTTGCTTTCTTGATCATGCGGATGTTTAGTAAGACTAATTACCTCAACAATATGTACTTGAGGGCTGAGTGGTAGCGGGCGTGGTCGGTTGGCTGGCTTCGCATGTGCTGGCTAATGTCATGGCGATGACTCACCTGATCCCGCTGACCGGCATCACTCTGCGCTCGTTAGCTCAGGTGGAACCTCAGCGATCTTTGTGATGATCAGTCTGGGGGATAGTCTTTGAGATATCTTGCTATACGGCATCGTCGGATTGATATTGCTGAGGTCAATGAAAATCAAGGAGGACAGTGAGAATCCTGTGCGTCGGCGGCGGCAGCAGTGGTCACATAGCACCGATCGTCGCCGTAGTCGAACGACTGCGTCAGCCGGCTAATATCAGAAAGATGGGTGTGAGCCGGAGATCAAGTCTGGTGTGACCGCAATTTCTTCGTCCAAGCGAGGCAGATGTTTGGCGATAATTCGGTACGGATCGAGACTATCTCGGCGAGGCAAGCTGCGGCGCTACGCTAATCTAGGCTTTTTCTACCGTTGGTTTAGTCCCTGGCATCATTCATACTCATATACCAAACTTGATCGACATGGGGCGGGTCTTGGTCGGGCTAATCCAAAGCCTGGTCAAGCTGGCTGTGTGGCGCCCTGATGTAGTTTTCTGTAAGGGCGGCTATGTCGGCTTGCCAGTTGGGCTGGTGGCGCATTGGTACCATATCCCGCTAGTTATTCATGATAGTGATACTGTACCGGGGCTGACCAATCGACTATTGGCCAAGCACGCCACGGCGATTGGTACCGGCTCGCCGGTCAAGAATTATCCCTCTTACCCTAAGGGCATTACTAAATATATCGGCATCCCGGTGGGGAATCAGGAGCGTCGACTGAGCGGAGCGGAGCGTCGGGAAGGTGTTACGTCGGCTGGGTCTGGTGACCGACCGACCCTTGGTACTGCGCGATGGGCGGGGGACTGGGGGCAGTGGCAATCAATCAAGCCCTTGAGGCGATCACCGACCGGCTGGTCGCCGGCGGGTTACAGGTAGTCTTGCTGACGGGTAAAGGCAACGATATTAAGGTATCGGAGTCAGCCGGTCGGTTCTTCCGTCAGTACCAATTCACAAATCAGGTGAGGCAATATGAACAGGTGGCTGATCTGGTAATAACCAGGGCAGGGGCGACGACTATGGCGGAGCTGGCGACGGTTGGTGTGGCGACTATCATCATCCCCTCACCCTACTTGGCGGGTGACCGCAGACTAAGAATGCCAAGGTCTACCAGCGAGCCGGGGCGGCGGTGAGTGCTGGCGGAGTCGGCGGTGCGAGAGCAGCCATCGAGGGTTGGCTAAGCTGATTAGTAAGCTGATGAATGATGCGACCGAGCGGTCACAGCTGGCGGACAATCTGCACCAGTTTGCCCAGCCTCGGGCGCTGGATGATATGACTCAGATGATCATAGATGCCGGACGGAAGAAATAGGGTCAAAAGTCTGTAATTTCCCTCTACACATAATCCGGGTTCGTACGAGCAGTATAGGTGGATGCTCCTCGGGCCTGGCGACGTAGCGAGCACCACTGGCAGTACTAGCTTACTGCTGATCAGCAGCGCTTCGTCAACCACACTGTACTACTCAGTACCAGGGTGTCTATCTCTGACTGAAGCTGGACTAAGAAAATGAGGCTGGGAAATTACGTGTGTATCAATGTCTTAGCCAGAGTAGCTCACCTAGCTTCCTCAGGCCTGGCGACGTAGCGAGTACCACTGGCAATTGCTAGCTTACTGATGTATCAACAGCCATCGGAAGCTTAGGTGAGCTACTCTGTCATATAGTCCTTAACACATAAAGGGTGTCTTTTGTCCTTCATCTACATCGTCATTTCCTGAAGACTGTGCACGCTTGAAGCTCAGCAGTGCACGAGCCAGCCAGGCGGGTCTGAAGGAAATGATGATGCAGATGAAGAATGAGAAAGGATTAGTGAGCAGTGGAGTAAGGAGACCATACGCCCTGCTCGAGCTACAGAGACTGTGTTGGAGATGCAGTAGGCGGCTTGAAAACCATACACTCCACACTGGTAGCTGAGAGCATGGGGCGGATTCATCACAGACAACCGAAGACTAATCAATGTCCTACAAGTAATCAATCGCCAGTGGTGCGTTATGGGCGCCAGGTCTGAGGTTGACGTGATGAATCTATCAGCCCCATATAAAGTATTAGAAACTACTTGCTACGTAGAGGCGTAATTGCCTGAGGAGACCACCTGTACTACTCGTGCTAACAAATTGTACGTAGAGGGGAATTACAGACTCTTTCAGCCGGCAGGTCATTCATGCGGTGCGGAAATAAGATACTATTAGTGCTATAATCTAATTAGCTTATGATTAGAATGAATGAAGACACAGACAGCGAGAGAAGGTGTCTGAGCGACGGCGCACACGATGACCTTTCTATCAATATCAAGCGAGGTAAGGGCAAGCCAAATGGCGACTCTGCTAAGCCCGAGTCAGAGTACTACGGTCGCTCTTTTCTGACCGTAGCCATCAGCCGTGGTGATAGTAGTGATAGTCCTGGCTATCTGGCAGTGTGTCGGAGGTGATAAGCAGCTTTATTCCATCCTGGGTGTCACTAACCGTATCAAGCAGAGTACCGGCAGTGACGACCAAGCTTCCGGTGGCGATGTCAACAAGGCGATTGATCGTCAGTCGCTTCTAAGCATGCTGCAGGCCTGTCAGACCGAGTATGACAGCTTTGACAATACTAAGGCTGACAGGGTCAATAGTATCAAAAGCTCGATCATGCGTAATGGCTACCTGGCTGATCCGAATCAGATTGAGCAGATCAACGTGGTGAGCGCTCAGACTGACCGGGGAAAGGCGGAGAACGCTGGCAGTGACCATCAGCAGAAATACCGGGCGAGCTATGTTGACCGTTGGGGCAGGGAAGCGGTATGCTCGGCAGATAGCATGGAGCAGGGTGGCGAAGAGCCTGGGCGTCAGGTCAATCTCAAGGCTCGGCAGCCGGATGCCGGTGGTAAAGATGAGTCGGGTCGGGTGTCGGGGATTGCGCCGAGGCGGATAGCTGACCTGCTTCAGCACGAGATTATCGACCAAGCCCGTCTCCTGCCTTTGAGCGTCATGACGGCAAGGTGCTCCAGACACTCTATAAGCAGTGGTTCGTGGAGCAGTGCGATGACAGCAAGGGTAAATGGCTGGATTCACTGGATGATGCCGGTACGGAGCGAATAGCGATGCTAAAAAGCGAGATATGTACTGGCGGATCGAGTAGATCGCACTGGTGCTAAGATAGCGAGCTGGTGGACGCCTTGCCGATGGAGAAGCGGGCTGGCGTCCGTCAACAGATTAACCAGGGCTTGATCGGTGCTACTACGCTAAGAAGAAGCTGGTCTGTCAAAATGCGACGTGCTCGGCTTATCATGACGACCCCAGCCTGGCTGAGCTTCGCCCTCTTCTACGTCGGCAGAAGGCGTATCAGTCACTGGGGCGGGATAAGGGCTATTACATCCGGTCAGCTGAGTAAGGAGATAGAGGCTATCAAGCCCAAGCCTCGAGTGGCGGGGCTGAGCTATTGCAGCTGCCGGATATCACTAGCTCGTATGACAACTGTTACTCAATTCATGCTAAGCTGGATACAAAGTGATGAAGGTGCGGCGCCGGCAGGCTGAGCAAGATAGTAATAGATGCGGTGATACACACTGATAAATATTAGCTCATGCTGTGGCAGAAAGACAGAAAGACCGGGCGCAGCCGTAAAGAACCAAAGATCGGGGGTGATAGACGAGCAGAGCTGCTTGACGATGATGGTCGGGCGGACTGGCGTCTCGGTGTGACACTCAAGACTTATCATCCCGAGCGGACAGATGAGACAGAGCGTCAGCACGTCAAGCGACTGGAGCACTCGTCGGCGCTTGTCAGCGGTGCTGATGCTGATCGCTCTATTTGTCGCCATGGGGATGTTGCTACTGGTCAGTTCACCGGGGCAATCTCTCGAGTGGAGGCGGCGGATGACAGCATCCGCCTAACCGATAACGACGCTGCCCGATATCGGCAGATCGTCGACGAATATTTACACCGCAATTCATCTGAGCGACTTAGCTTCATTCGTCGTAGTAGTGCGCTGACCGGTCATTTGCAGAGTAAGGCACCGGAAGTGGAGGCTGTCAAGCTGACGACCGCCAGGGTAGCTGGTAGCAAGATGGTCTTGTCATTTCGCCGGCCGGTAGCGATGTGGGTCAACGGTACTCATACCAGCTTCGTCGATAAATCGGGCGTGGTCTTTCAACGGAATTATTATTCTATGCGAGCTGGCGATCGAGAGACCGAGAGCAGGGTAGGGGATAGCTCAGGGTAATGTGGCGACTTCGGCAGGATTTCTGAGCTTCGTAGGACGGACGGCGGTGGCAATCGCCCAGAACCAAGGGCTGAAAGCGGTGCGGGTGGTCATCCCGCGAGGTAGTATTCGCTATGTTGAGATCTATCTGGCGGGCAGACTTATCCTTTCAAGGCACAGATTACCCGTGAGCCGGAGGGCGGGCGGCAGATATAGCTACTATGGTGCGCTACCTGGACGGTCGAGGTATCAGACCAAGCTATGTTGACTGCCGAGTGGAGGGACGAGGCTTACTGGAAGTAATTCTGATAGAATAAAAGTATGGATGAAAATGGTGGTAGCGAGCAAATTCGGCCGATTGAGCCGGTGCAGCCGAATGAATCGGCGGGGTGGGTTGGCTCGGCCAAACAAACTCAACCGACTTAATCACCCCAACTAACTCGTCCGATTCACCTCTTTCAGCCATCTTCATTAGCTTCTGTTCAACCTGCTCAGCGACCTCCGTTGGCTCCACCTCAGCCACCTCAGCCTACTCAACCACCTCAGCCAACTCAGCTGGTGCAACCGGCTGAAGTAACTGCTCCGGCTGAGCCAGCCGAGGCGGCTGAGTCGGGCGACCGGCTCGACGGCTGAGGCCAGCCAGGCTAAACAGCCCAGCCAACCAGCAGCTCCCGGTCGGCAGTCTCCAGTCAGGCAGTGGCTGGGTGCGTACCGATAACAAGCCGATTCGTCCGGCTCGGCATCAGCAGGGTGGACTGCTCTTGCTGATGATCATAGTCGAGACGATGCTGATCTTAGTGCCGGTAGCGATGATGATCAGCACGGTGGTAAAACAAGATAGCTACCTATAACAAGCAGGTGCAGACGGTGCGACAATTCTAAGAGGAGGGGTGAAGGTGGAGGAAGATGAAGGGAAAGCTAATTCGTCAAAAACGACTGATCGGTTGAGTGATACTGCTTCTAACGGTGAAGTAGAACAGAAGCTAGTCTCCGGCAAAAAGCATAAGGTAAACCACGACTGTGGGTGATAGTAGTAATAGTGGTGGTGATTATCGTTTCGATGTGTCCGACTACTTACGTAGCGAGGCCCTCCATCGGGATAGTGAAGAATCGCCGATTATCAACCCTATCGACCAAGGGCGTTAAGCCGGTCACCCAGGCGAGACTTAGATAGAACAGTTGCCCGGTATAAAGCACTTAGCCTGGTGACAGCTTGCCGAGATGAGTACGCCCATCTCAAGGACACGACCGAGAAAAACTATCGGGTATATCGTAGTGACAGTACTAGTGACGAGAATGAGCGGAGTTTAGCGAGAGGTAATGCAAGGCGGATCCCACCGAAGAAAAAACGACAAAAGGATACGAGTTTTACGGGAGCAAGGCTATGGCTTCCACCGGCCTCTTTAGTGCGTACTCAGATGACCAAATCTCATGTAGCGTCTTGCTCAATAGAAGTGTGGCGGACGTATTGCGGGAAATAGACAGCTCAATTGCCGTACCTAGCGGGTCGGATAGGCTGATTAGGCAAATCGTCCACCAGTGGATCGACGAAGCGGGCAAGCCCTATCTCAAGCCGGCTGACATTGCCCAGGTGCTGACCGACGAAGTGATTAATAGGGTTAAGCTAAAAGCCATTTGATCAGCAGACTGCTCCGGTGCAATTCGTCGGCTATATCAACTGGCTGAAAGAAGTCAGAATGTGTATTGCCGAGAACTCGGGCTTAGGAACGTGCGTAGAAGATGGAGTTGGAGCAGGTGGCTACTATAAGTTTGATCATGGTAGCAGCACTGTGCGCTAACTCACGGGTAAATATGACATCGGGCTGTTTATCTGGAGCAAAGGTCTTTTCGACGATGACTGACCCGGAGACGACTCGATGAGCAATGGTGCCATCTTTTTATTTACAGCTCATGTCGAGAATAGTACTGATAGCACTCAGTATGAGTGTTACTTGTGACAAGGCCTATCGTAAACTAAACGGAGACATTCAAGACTACGTCCTCGGCATTAACGCCGGTGTCGACAAACTGGGGGTAAAGCTGGGTGATCAATATTGCGATGAACTACGAGGACCTATTGTTTATAACGAGTATACCGCCGGAAAGAAAGGACTGCCGACAGAGGTAAATATAGTTAAAGTAGGAGGCTATAATATGCTGAAAAGAAAATAATAACCGGCCGAGTGCGTCGATCCCCACCGGCAGAAACAGGACGGGAAGCTGGCCTCCGGCAAAAGCTGGAGCACAGGCCGTGGCTCTTGATAGCGATGATAGTAATCATAGCTGCCCTGATCGGCTGACATTAGTTATCTGGCTGTCGTCCCGGCCAGGAAAAAGTTGCCGACTACTGATGACTACTTGCCGATGCCTAGTAGGGAGCATTTAATATAACACAGCATGAAAATGTGAAAAGTCAAGGACTAAGCCAGGGTCGAGCCGGAGCAGAAGAGGGGTAGCGGGTGTCGCAAAATACATATGACAATATAATTCGTGAAATCGTCAAATATTGTCCTGAGACCTACTGTGGAGCCTGGACGTCAGCTCGGTGTGGAGTGTGGAAAACGTGCCGACTTTCAGATTTGTTACAGAAGGAGAAATTGTGACGTCAGATGACGTCGCGGACGTCATGAGTCGTGGCTCTAGTGACATCTTTTTATCTAGAAATAGAGAGCGATAAATCAAGTGGTGACAAGATATTAAAATAGCCTGCCTAAAAATAATTAGTAATTATTTATCGATTTAATTAATAAAAAGTAAAAAGCAGCTGAGATAACTCTCAGGCGAGCCGTCACTACTCTGCCATCTCCGCAATATTTCGATCATTATTTTTAGGATTAGCACTCAGAGTGGCTGGTTGCCGGCTTAGCCATATATGTTCACTCACCACCGGTCAAACAGTCACTCCGTCGTAAAAGGTATATTGTGCGACATATCAATATTGGGCGCTAGACGAGTGTTTATGTGTCCTACTCAGCTAATTTTATGAGTCCTGATGCTGCCGTTTTGATCGTTTCCTCTAAGATATTTTTATTTATCAAGTAAATAATATTCTCCAAGAGTGCTCTGACCGACGAAGCACCACAGCGTCATCTTTGTTTGGTATATTTATAAATAATTATTATCAAGCTCTGCTACTTTTAGCCCCCAGCGATTCATCGGCTGGATTGATGATTGATTAGCTGCTAAATTACGGAAAGCTAATCATTGGTAGCTAACCACTAGCCACTGTTGGTGGCCGTGGTTGTCTGAGTCCACAGAGACTGTAGAGACAATAGCGGTCAGCTTTTACGCATGGCTCTGCTGCGACAAAGATTATCCAGCCATAGGGATGCTAAGAGCACTGAACTCCAGCAATCTTCGAGTGCTACCGCTCCTACCCTATAATTGTGCGACATTAGTAATGTCATGCCAAAGATGACTAATTATACGTCTAAGGCGGGGTGATTTGGGTTCTCTCGGCTCGTCGCTTGATGATCCGGGCGAGATTGTCGCTCAGCTGGCGGGACTGCATAGTATTGAGACTGTCGCCCTGCTGACTCTGCTTGACCATTACTTGCCAGTCAGCCGAGCCGACTTGAGCTGGTTAACCTTGTCGTCGTTCCATTTGTAGATGGCGTCGCCTGCCACTTCGGGATGGAATTGAAGTCCGTAGATCACCGAGCCGTAACGTAGCGCCTCGATGGGAGTGTGGTCAGACTTGGCTAACACCTCGACCTTGTCAGGCACGCTCAGTGACGCTATTCTGGTGATTTTGATACATCATCATCGGCGGGTGATACCGGCAAAGAGCATGTCGTGACTTGCCGGCCTCGAGTGAGCGCTGGACACTGCAGAGACCATACTCGGCGCCTTTATCTTTGTCGCTAGCGGTAACCGGCGTGTAGAGCATCGCTAACTGTACCGCCAACCACTTCCGCCAGGGAGCTGATGACCGGGGCAGATGGCTAGGGGTGGGGATATCATCGTAGATAGCCTGATGCAATGGGCGACGGATATGGGGAGCCACCAGCCACCATCACTACCATCTAGACGCCACTGTCGCCATTGATGATGAGTCGGCGTAGCCCTCGCCCACCCATTCTTGCCGACCGACATCCGGTTGGAGGGAGTCGGAGCTACTGTAATAGATTCGCTTGGGTAGATTTTTCTCACTACCGATTCGATGGTCAAGCGTTAGTTCTTTTTGCTCAAAGCCACTCCCCTAGCCTGCCAACCGGCTGGTTGGCTCCGGGCTGATGGCTGATTACTAAGATTCGCATACTGTTTGTTTAACTTTCCCACCCTGCCATCATCAGCGTCGAGCCTTCTTGCGGTTCTGGCGCTCTTGTTTCTTTTTCTTCTGAGCGACTCGTCGTTCACGATTCTTCTCTGACTGTGACTTCTCGGGGTGAACGGTCGAGCGGAAGTCACTCTCGTCGGTATCGTCAGCGGCGGGCAAGCCGGCCTCGTTGACTCCCTTCTCCACTGCCGAAGCAGCTGCCTTAGTCAGGTCGCTATCGTAGCGATCGTCCTCGACTTGGTCGGCATTGATCAGCTCCTTCTCTAGGTGGAAGACGACGGTCAAGACCTCCTCCTGTAAGGTGCGCTGGAGTGAGTCAAAGAGCTTCTGTGACTCGACTCGATACTCCAACTAAGGGTCACGCTGCCCTACGCTACGCCAGTGGATGCCCCTCTCGCAGGTGTTGCATGTTCTCCAGGTGCTGCATCCAGAGTACATCGACTACCTGCATGTAGATCTCTCGCTCAGCGCCACCCAGCAGAGTGGCGCCCAGCTCATCTTCCTTAGCGTCGTATGGCTTGAGGGATGGCTCGACGAGCCGCTACTAGTCGCTTGCGGTCATTCTTGATAGATGGCGATGCTACGGATCTGGTCGAAGCTCAGAGGAAGATGGCTTGAAACTTCTCAAACTTATCGGTATCAGATCGCTTGAGGGCGGTGGCTAGCATCGAGCTGAGCTGGGCATCAACTGAGACGCAAAATCTCCGGGTGAGATGTCGTCACCTTGGAGAATCTTACGCCTGATGGTGTATGAGCCACTTTGCGGTGACGGTTGATGACATTGTCGTACTGGACGACGTTCTTGCGAGTGTCGAAAGTTGTAGCCCTCGACTCGCTTCTGAGCTGCCTCCAAGTGTCTTACTGAGCCGGCTTAGCTGAGATCGGGTATCTTCTGATACTCCCAGCCGCTCCATCAGCTGGGCGATTCGGTCACCTTGGTGAGTCCGCATCAGGTCATCTTGAGTCGAGACGTGAAGTAAGTGTCGCCCGGGTCGCCCTGACGTCCGCCACGACCGCGGAGCTGATTATCGATCCGGCGTGCCTCGTGGCGTTCGGAGCCGATTACTACCAAGCCACCCTTGGCGGCGACCCCCTCGCCGAGCATGATATCAGTGCCTCGACCGGCGATGTTGGTAGCTAGGAGTGATAGCGCCGGCTTGACCGGCCTAGCGATTACCTCAGCCTCCCGCTCGTTATTTTTAGCATTGAGAGTCTCGTGCTTGAGCCCTGCCTTATCTAGAGCGGCGCTAATTAGCTCATGTCTTAGCGATGCTGGCTGAACCAATCAAGACAGGGCGACCTTGGTCGTGACAAGCCTTGACCTCTTTGACTATCGCCTTAATCTTGCCCGCTTCAGTCTTAAAGAGATCTGATCTTCGTGGTCGATTCGCTTGATCCGGCTTGTTGGTCGGAATCTGGATGACATCCGAGTCCATAGATCTGCTGAAACTCTTCTGCCTCGGTAGAGGCAGTGCCGGTCATGCCGGACGGCTTGTCGTAGAGGCGGAAATAATTCTGAAGGAAATGGTCGCCGGTGTCTGCGATTCCTGTCGCACCGGCACGTGCTCCTTGGCCTCGATCGCTGGTGCGGGCGCTCCGCTACAGCGACGCCCTTTCATCAAGCGCCCGGTGAACTCGTCGACGATGATCACCTCACCGTCATAGCGACGACATAGTCTTTGTCTCTCGCTTAAATAGGGCTCGAGGCTCGTAGGGCTTGATCCAGGTGATAGACCGCTCGGAGATGCTCCGGTGAGTAAGATTTTTCACTCGAGTAGCTTCTCAACCTTGTCGACGCCTTGCTCCAGTCAGAGCAACGGTGCGACGCTTCTCGTCGACCTCGTAATCACCGTCCGGCTCTTCTTCGCTTCTCCTCGGGATTGATCGACTTGCCGGTCAAAGGGATTCTTCAGACCTCAGGCTAACGCTAGCTACCGTCTTGCTGGGGGCTTCTAATCCGTCTACCAGGGCAGCGTACTTGATATAGAGATCGGGATTGTCGGCTGCCGGAGCGGAAATGATCAGCGAGGGTGCGAGCTCGTCGATCAGGATGGAATCGACCTCGTCAACGATAGCGAGAGTTGAGCTGACGCTGACGCAGGAGTGACGGGTCGCTGACCATATTGTCTCGTAGGTGGTCGAAGCCAAATTCGTTATTAGTACCATAAGTGATATCGGCGTCGTAAAGCTTTGCTTGCGAGGCAGGGAGCGAGGTGGCTCATTCGCTTGTCGTAGTGGTCGGTGTTTTCGTATTCGGGGTCGTAGATAAAGCTGGCGTCGTTAATGATCACACCGGTGCTCATGCAGAGCGTGATAGAGCTGCCCCATCCAGCCACCTGAAGCTGAGCCAGATAGTCGTTGACGGTGACCAGTGTGGACACCCCGACCGGTCAGAGCATTCAGGTAGACCGGGGCGGTAGCGAGCGTCCACGCTTCGCCGGTCTTCATCTCGGCGACATTGCCCTCGCATGTAGGACGATGCCACCCATCAGCTGGACATCAAGAAAATGCGCTGACCGAGCGTCCGGCTAGCCATCTCTCGCACCAGGCGAAAGCATCGGGCAAGAGTATATCCAGGGCGTCTTTGCGCCGCTGGTGAGGCTTTGCGCTCTCTGATAGCATCAATGGCGTTGAAATCATCGATAGTGGCTGAGCCGACTCGAGCGTACTTTTCTCTATCGGCCGGGCTCATCTTATTAACCAGCTGACGGTCGGAGATCAGACCTTTCTCTAGCTGCTTGTCGCTGACCTCGGCGGTGGCGGCTGGCTCGGTTGCCTTCCCCGCTCTCTCCGCCTCGGCTGAAGCCTTTTTGGTCAATTTAGCAAGCTGCTTCTTCAGCACGCTAGTTTGTTTACTGAGCTGTTGATCGCTCATTTGAGCGTATTTATCGCCTAGGGCATTGATCTCGGCGACCCGCTTCTCCAGGCGGTGGACGATCTTCTTCTGGGGATCGCCAAAGATTCTGCCTAATACCTTATCCTTTGTCGACATAATCGTAGTACTATTCCTCACTTATCTGTAATCAACTGGGGATATTATAGCAGAGGTCGAGGCCGGTTGCCACGGTATTTGCACATATCAGAATATTATGTCGTGATAGTTGACCTAATTCACTAGTAGTGATATGATACAAGCTACCATGAGTAGTAGTGAGAGCGCCCTCGGAGCGAACATACCAGCCCTAGTATGCCAGTCAATCCGAGCGTGAAGAAAAACAAACATTATCATGGCGGTGCGTTACACAATGCGAGTGGTGTGAGTCGTCGAACCGCCATCAGGGGTGGGTATCGAGCACCATTGTGGCGCTGGCGGCTAAATTTGCCTACGATAATGCCTCGGATACGATTACCGGCTGGCAAATGGATCAGAAAGATCGCTTGCCGGCATACCATGCCAGCGATCAGGAGATGACCCTGAAGGTTCTGGAAGATGGCGAATGTGAGAACTGGTACACCAAGCTGTATCTGCCAATGGGTAAGAAGTATGCCATCAGCCCCGAGTATGTCTGGGAGGCACTAACAAGGTCAACGAGGTATCAATAGGCCGACCGTAACTACTGGTATAATCACCCCGGCGACAAAAGGATTGTGCCGGAGTTTGATAAAGCCGTTTGACGATACCATCGTGCTGGAGACCACTCCCCGGAGATGACCGAAGAGGAAAAACAAAAGGAAAAAGCAGAGCGAAGAGGCTTTCAACTCCTGACATTTTGCCACAACACATCACTTAGCCGATAGATCTAGTGCTCGGCGATGAAGTCGGTGACCTGCTTCATCTCTTGGCGGCGATACCTTTGTAACTATCCGGGTTGATGACCAGCATATCGATGCCAAACTCGCCTACCATTTGACGTAGTTGGTCGACTCGGTTTTGGCTGATGGCGAATCTCCGGCGCATCGTCCATCCAGACTACGCCACGACTGGGCGCTTTGGTGCGTCGGTCAATCGCTTAGTTAGAGCAACGGCGATGGCGCCCAGGCGATCGCCACCGACTACGCCACCGTCAGAATCTTGGTCGAAGAACGCCTCAGTGTCGACGCTGTCATGGTTGATGCCGATAGCCGGTCCAGCGCAACCATCCAGCGTTCGTTGCTGGTTAGCCAAATGCCAACGAATCGGTTGATGATCAATCATGTCTTTAACCTGATTCAGCATTTCACTCGACCAGACGATGCTGTCATGGTAGCCTCGCTGGTCGATCGGATAGGCTCATCTTGATTGGTTGGCGTAACTAGCTCCGGATGAACGGCGTTCCTGAGCTCAAACGGTGAGAGATAACTCCGTCAAAAATCAGAGTAGATGTCGACGACTCGATGATTTGTATTGTTAAATCGAGATGCCGGTTGCTCCATTCTAATTCCCCTCCTCATAAATTCATCTTAGTAAAAATATATCATATCCGGAATATGCCCTCGTAGACGTATCTACGGGCGACCCTCCATCTCTTGAGGCTATGCATATAAATGGCGAGAATACAGTTACACCATCGGTGCATTCGACCGAGCAGCGAGCTGTACTCCCGGCAGGCGGTTAGAATCGTCAATGAACCTAAGGGCGCCTGAAAGTCATCACGGCTAAGCCCCGTGGTGGGGTTGGTCGTGATCTTTGCTAGACGGATCCGGGTGCGCTCAACCAACCTTGTTAACTTCTTCCAACAACGATCACTGGAGCCAGAAGGCGTCATCTAGCCAGATGATATCTCTGGCGTGCTTCCGACGAGACATTGTGCTTGATCGCCCTCTTAATAGCGTAAGGTTTGTCGGTCTTACTGACCATTGATTTAACACCAGCTTGCTGGCTGCTTAGTCAAGCTGTGGATTGAGTCTCGTCAAAACCACATCCATTCTGACGACAACCAGTGCCATTTGATCAGACGCCCCTTGATGAGCTCATTGATTTGGCCAAGCAATTCGCTTGACCAGAAAAACTCACTACTTGCCAGACCGTGTCGGTCTATCGCATAATAGCGGTCGTCATGTAGCCTCACCTCCTCAATATTGCTCCAGCTCAACGAACTTAGAGTTATTGATGATCGTTCCTTCGGGGTTAATTACCCCGTTGAAGCCGGCGAACACTTCTACCGACTTCCTGCTCGCTTGCCGATTTGTCTTGATCGTGATTGGCGTTTCGTTCCGTGGTGTCATGCGACATCACTTCCTGCATACTTGCAAGAGATGGACAGGATCACTAAATAATTTTTGACCGCCAGTCATTATAAAACACCGCCGGCGATAAATGCAAGCTGACGGGCTTATCCTAAATAATGAGTATTATCCGGATAAAGATGATCAAGTAGCTGGCGTAATTCGTCAGCAGTTATCTCCATTGACATACATTCCGAGCCAAAGGCAAGGATTAGCTTACCTGTGTTGATAAATAACTGGATCAACGACGATAGCACTGATCAGGCCTGAGGTAAACCAAACGGCGTCATACGGCCAGTTGCATCTTAGTTAGCTCAATCATCTCGTCGCCGGTGACTAGTTTTACTTTCTCGCCTAGAATCTGACGTAGTGCGCTGATCCATTCGTCGGTCGGAAGTGGTCATGAAGAGGTAGTGCTTGCCGGACTTACCGCTTCCAGAAACATTGACTTAGTCTCGGTGCCGGTTAGACCCAACTCCTGGTCAACTTTCTCGGCCGTCTCAAAATTAAGGATGGGTTCGTGCTGGACGATCCGAGGGTGTAAACCTAGCTGATCAATCGTTGCTTGGCATTTTTGGTTATTGTCGTTCATCAGTTTGGCTTCCTCGTGGTTAAGTAATTGATGCTTGGTAGATTTGGCTAATCGCCTGTGACAAAGTGGCGTTAAACTGGGCGTCACTCTGCTGCTCACGTAAGTTCTGGAGGAGAGCTCGAGAGAAGCTGGCGGGCATGTTGTGGTTTAGCATTAGCTTGATGCAAGACCTCGTTGACATTATAGCCACCGGACAAGGCAACGACTCGAACCACCGAGTCGAAGCGGTATAGGTTGGCGTAAAAATTAGCTTGGCTGGGGATAGTCAGTTTGAATATCACCGGCGCTTTCCCCCACTGTCCTAACTGAGTGGTGATTTCGCTCAGGAGCAGCTGCTCGCACTGGTCTTTATCTGGAGCATCGATGCTAACCTCCGGCTCAATGATCGGCACCAGCCCGGTCTGACTGATCTGCCTGGCTAGCTGAAACTGCTGGTCGACGATTGCTTTGATGCCGGTCGGATTGGCCATGTGGATGAGTGAGCGCATCTTCGTGCCTAGGATGGGGTGTCGCCTGGCTTCGTCGAGGCGATGAGTCAGCTCGGGGATCGGCTTCATCAGCTGAACACCGTCTGACTGCATAGCCAATCCATCGTCTACCTTTAGGAAAGGCACGATATGCTTCTCCTGCCATAGATACTCGGCGGTATATCTGCTGCCTATCGGGAGTTCATCGTTCGTTCGAAGAGGATGGCGCCGATGATGTATTGGTTGGTGAAGGCGGGACTAGTGATAACTCTGGTGCGCATCTGGTGAATAAGCCGGAACATCTCGGCTTCGCCGGTGTAGTTGATGGCGCTGATGCCATAATTTGCCAGTGCCTTGGGTGTGCTACCACCGCTTTGATCAAGGGCGGCGATGAATCCCTGGCCGTGCTTCATCTGTTCAAGCATTTCGTTAAATGTGTTTGATTCCATGCAGGCTTATTATGAGGGTAATTTAACGACGACGCAAAGGTGCGCTTGATCACCGCCATGATGCCACCGCTATTGACGCCGTCTTTGCGACGCTCGGTCTTATACTTGCGGATTTGCCCCTGCAACTTACGCTCAACGATATCAATGGCTGCTGCTACGCTGGTGGCTGTCTCGCTGGCGACTAGAGTCTTGTCGGGTAGAGTCAGGACGACGTCACACTGGTATTTATCGTCACCCGGCTGAGTAAGTAGGCTGATCTTAGCGCTGACGAAAGCCGAGCGACGACTATGCATCGGCATGTGATTGACTAGCTTGCGACATTTGCGGTCGATATAATCTTGCTCTTGGTCAGACAGCTTATGGTGGTGCCTGAGATCTCTATGCTTGGGTTTTACTGCTCATAACTCCCTCCTTTAATAGTGGTTATATTTTTACCATTGATGGCTATAATTCGCCACGATCAGCCAGGTAGGGACATAGAGCCGCCGGTACGGTCAGCTTACCGCCATCGTGAGCGTAATTCTCGATGATAGCGACTAGGTACGAGCTAAGCTGATGCAGAGTGCCATTGAGGGTGTGGACGCTCTCGATGGTGCCATCCTGACGGCGCACCCGGGTGCTGACGGTGATTAGCCTGGAAATCCGTGCGGTTGGAGCAGCTGGTCAAGCTCGCGGTAGAATCCGTCGTGCGACTCCAGAACTCGATGTCGTACTGCTTGGCAGCTGGGGCGCCCAGGTCGCCGGCAGCGATATTGATAACCCGATAAAGGGATGCCAAGTTCTTGCCAGATCTCCTCCTCAACGCCAGGATTTGTTGGTGGATTTGTTGGCTCTGCTCGGGCAAGCAAAAAGGCGTACATCTCCAGCTTATTAAACTGGTGAATCCCGGAATGGCCCACGGGTGTGCTTGCCAGCCGCCCTGCTTCCTTGCGATAACAAGGTGAATAGCCGGCGTATAGCAAAAGGGTAGATCTTCTCGTCCAGTATTTCATCCATGTGATAGCCGGTGATTGACATCTCGGCGGTGGCGATCAACCCGAGGTCTTCTCGTTCAATGAAATACTCGTCACTCTGGTCGCTGGTCCGAGGAGCGAAGCCAGTCCCGGCGAAGACTCGCCCTTTGACCATGTGTGGCACCGTCATATAGGTAAAGCCCTTGGCGATGACCTTGGCGAGACCGTACTGCACTAGGGCATTCTCAAGCAGCGCCAGCTCATTCTTCAGGTAATAGAACTTGCCCCCGCTACCTTGGCGCCTCGCTCAAATCCACCAACCCCGACCGGTGGCGTAGTCAAGGTGGTCAACTCCGCTCGGCTTCGGCTCACCCCACTCACGTACGGTGACGCTGTCTTCTTCCCCACCCAGGGGGACGTCGTCAAGGATGATATTGGGCAAGCGATCGATGCTGGCAGTCAACTTAGCAGAAGAGCTTTATGACGTTCTTCCAGCTCGGCTAGCTGCGCTTTGAGCTCCTTGCCCTGCTCGATCAGCTCGGGAGTCGGCTGCCGTTCTTCATCTGAGCGGCGACGCTATTGCGCTGAGCTCTCAGATCATCAATCTGTTTACCCAGCTCCCTGCTCTCCCGGTCAAGGCGTAGGGTCTCGGCGACGTCGACTTGGTAGCCTTTGGCGTCGGCGGAGCGCTGGGATCAGCTCGGCGTGATCACGGATGTGTTGATGGTTAACATGGTCTTATTCTAACATGAGGCCAAGTGCTGCCTCGAGAGTCGTGTCTGTAATTTCCCTCCACGCATAGCTTGAGTTGGTACGAGTAGTACAGGCAGTCTCTTCTTCCCCGGATTACTCGTCACTACAGCCCTCACTCTTCGTCTCATCATCATTTCTTCCAGACCCGCCTGGCTGGCTCGTGCACTGCTGAGCTTCAAGCGTGCACAGTCTTCAGGAAATGACTGACGCGCAGACGAAGGACGAAAGACACCCTTTGAGGCAGGGAAGGGAGGTTATGACTGTAATTTCCTTGGTCTCATTGCTTAGCCAGCCTCAGTCGAAGATGGACGCTCCTGGTACGAGTGGTACAGTGTGGTTGACAGAAGGCTGTTGATACAGCAGTAAGCTATCCAGTGCACGTGGTAGTTTATACGGTGCCAAGCCTGAGGGAGCCACCTGTACTACTCGTACAAACCTGGACTATATGTGGAGGAAATTACAGATTTTACTCTGAGCTTAGGCTGGTGCCGAGGGGTCGGCTAGTGACCCTTGCAGCTTATCTAGCGTTATGGGATCGCTGGGGATGGTAACATTGGGTCGCTTATCCAGCCGCTCAACAGTCAGATCAAGCTGATAGTCGGCGGTGATGTTTCTCTGCTTGTCAAACAGCTTAGTCTTGATATTATGCTTAGCGATCCGGTGCTTACCGATTAGCGAACCCTTAACCCATAACGGCACTAAAGCCACTTTGCTTGATTGATTGTTTGGCGCTGTTGGTGCCTTATCGCTACTGACTTTCTCGACTTTATTCGTCGATGTCTCGCCACCACCTCAAATCCTGATTCCCCGTCGCCACATTTTTAGCCGATGCTTCGTCGGAAGACTTACTATCTGTCTGTGCTTCACCGAGACACTTATGCAGGTCTTTGTATGCGGCTGATCTTCTAATTTCTTGGCAACCTTCGCCCGAGCGTCAGCGTTCAGTGTCACCTGATAGATGGTGCTATCACCCTCGGTGCCGGCGTTTCTGATATTGAGGAGCTTGCTCTCCATGAGAATCTTGATCATCTCCAGCTTAGCCTCACGCTTGCTGAGACTGGACATGAAACTTGTCGGAGCATTGAACGGATCGGTCAACTGAGATATTGTCAAGCTTACTCAGATCCAGCTCAATCCACCGATTAACCAGGACATCCGCTATGGTCTTGATCAGACCTTGGAGCTGGCCGGACTGATCACTCGACACATTGACCTTGACGTCAGGGCTATCTTCACTGATGCTTTGCTTGGGAGGTTGACTAGCCAGGTTCATATTGCCGGAGATAGCTTGGAAGTAACTATGGACGAGGTGTTGTCAAGCTTGACGTAGAGGTTTGCCTTGGTTGGCGGCTAGATCAACTTCGCCCAGCTTCATGGTTTTACCCTTACCGGTGATGATAATATTTGCCGTACCGCTACCCTGTTTCTTCTGCCCCAGCCAACCGGCTTCACCTTGTAGCTTGATGCTGCTCAATCAGAGCTCACCGGACGCAGGACTTGGCTGAGATGACTTGATCTCAACTGCGTATTTGACGGCACGATCAGACTGATCTGTATCGGCTCCAGCGCTTCCCTGACAATTCGATTCGGGTTGGTCAAGTGAAGAAAAGCTAAAAACCCCGCCGACTATCAGGATGAGAAACCAGGCTGATAGCCATGATAATCTTAACGGGCAATTTCTTAGATCGGCCGGTCGAGGCTGAGCCGCCTGGCCAAAAGGCGACGGCGTTGAACTACTGCCTCTTTGGTCGTGTTATCTGATGCCATGAGTTGGTTGATCTGATCTTGCTGGTGGGCTAAGTCACCGGCTGACGCCGAGACAGCACCCTGATCCTGCTTATCGTTATCCATGAGTGCTTAGTATAGCATGCTCGCTGCTCCAGCCCTCATTCTTCACTCTATTATCATTTCCTTTGTTGCCGCCTGGCTGGCGTGACACAGCTCCGGCTTCAAGCGTGCACAGTCTTCAGGAAATGACTAATAGAGTAAAGGACGAAAAGACACCCTTTGGTGCGAGGGCTTGAAGATTCATCACGTCTCCCCTCAGACGCCGACGAAGCCTTCGGTAATCCGTGATGAATCCGCCCCTCCTACTACGTGGCTACTTCGTTTGAGTGGCCTCATCTATCTGATCCAGCGCCTGATCTAAGGTTGTAGACTTACCAGGGCTGGTGACCTTGAGGCTTTTCAGCTGGCTGCTCAATAGTCAGATTGAGCTCGCCGGCACCCTTGTCACCCGGTAGCCTGAATGGTTTCGTCTTGACATTATACTTAGTGATCTGAGGTTTCGACAGCAGCGAGCTCTTAACCCATAGCTTGATGGTCGGGTCGCTCAAGCTCAGAATCTTCTTCACCTTACTTACCGTTGAGTACTATCGATTTTTGAGCTGATCGGTTAACTTCGGCGATATCTGATCCTTTATATTCGTACGCACACTTATGAAAGCTCCGGAAAGAGTCAAGATTAGCGAGCTGCTTGGCAGTATCCGCCCAGGCGTCCAGGTTAAGCTTGACTTGATAGATGGTGACATCTTTTTCCTTGCCCGCCGCTGTGATATCTAAGAGTTTGCTCTTCATGATGACTTTGATCAGCTCTGAGCCGGCGAGGTTGAGCGAGGGTCGCCATGAATCTGCTTTTACACCTGTTGTTACGGTCGAGGTTTGTCCGGATCGACCTTGATCCACCGGTCGAGACATAATTTTGATGTTAGCTAGGGTTCCTTGCGATACTGGATAAGATTGGCAACATGCCTCTGCTTGACGCTGGAGTCGGTGCTACCGAATCTCTGTTTGATTTGATCATCTTTCATGATGAAGCCGTCAGTCAGTCGGTAATAGTTCTTAAGCAGGTTATCACCTGTCCTGAAGTAGATCTTGCCTTGACCATCACTGGTCAGGTCAAACTTACCAGCTTTACCATGTATCCATTTTTTGGTCACTAAGGTCAATGTTAGGGCATCCCTATCCCTCAGTACTTCTGTCCAAGCGGGATTACTTTTTTTGCCTCTAAATGCAGCGTAGTCATCGTATGCTACGACGATATCAGCTGTGACACTACCCTGCTTTTTCTGCCCGAGCCAGTTAATCCTACCCTCCAATATGGCGCCTTTTACATACACTATGGCATCATCTGCGGTTAAGAAGGTGTATTTATCTTTTTCGCTACTCGGTCTAGGTGTACTCGTTATTCTATATTTGAAGGTTTGGTCGGTCCGGGTAGCATTGATGAGCGCCTCTTGGATGATTTGACGAAGGCTGCCCAGGGTAGAAAGCTACGATACCGCCGACTATCGGGATGAGAGCCAGGCTGATGGCGATGATAATCTTAACGAGCGATTTCTTGGGCTTAGTCGTCGACGATGAGGCGAATGGCGATGAGACCGGGTTGGCTACGTCAGCTGTCTCGCCTGACTGAAAGGGCTGAGGCTGATAGCCCAGATCATTACTGTCGATGTTATCGGATTGACCGGGCGACGCTAGGATTGCCTCCTGATCCTGCTTATCGTTATCCATGGTCTTAGTATAGCATGATCCTTGGACACAGAGTTGTCCAGTTAGAGAAAAAGAAGCTAAAAATAGATGATGTTAAATCATTGCGGTAGAGATATGGAGACTGACGACGAGATAAATGAACAGCCGGATGCGGCGGAAATCCGACGTCGCTTGATGGCGGCAGATGAAGCTGAGGCGCAGCGGATCATTCAATATATGATTGACTGCCCGGCGGAGGACTGGTTTTGAGGTCGGCTTTGCTATTGATGACGATATGAATTATCCACATCGAGCTGATCAAAGTATCGGAATGATATTTTCGGCTCAGCCGCCATAGCCGTGGCTGACAATGATGGGTTGACTCGGTCACCGGACGATGATGAGGATATGATGGATGAATAAAAAGCCCCGCCTTTCGTAAAGGCGGGGTGCAGTAAACTTGACGAGTGTAGATTACTGTGCTGGCTACTTCAACAAAGAAGCGTCGTTGTTTTCTTCTTCCTGTTGGAAGACGCTCCTGAACTCAAGATTGTTTCTCCGTACTCATCCAGACCTATGTGGATGTGTTCGCCGCTCACTTTGTCCTCGATTAGAAAATCCGATGCCACCATCTTTCCTGTTTTGCGATCTATTTCTCCAGATCTAACTCCGACCCAGACACCTTTATTCGGCTCGTCGTCTGAATCGACCTGTGTTTCAAACGGATTCTTTGACATTAGAGACCCCCGTCCCCTTTGTGGCCTACTGCCCCACCATCTTAACACATAAGTGAAGTGTAGATGCTATAATCTGCTTATGGATAAAGAGATCTTACGTCACCCGAATTCATGCAGACTAAGCTGGAGGCTGGCTAGCGAACGTCGGGGCAAGCAACAAACCGAGCAGCTTTGGCTGCTGTGGCGCTACCATCACTACCAAGTGCAGAACTTTCAGCACGAGCGCCAGATCCATCTGCTGGTCACGATTACCTTTGGCCTGATCATGCTGGGCGGCTGGGCGGGTCTGCTGGGCTGGCTGGTGGTCACCGGCGACTCGTTTGATACGGTGACTTGGCTGATCATTGCTCTGGTGACTATTCTGACGGTCGCGAGGGGGCATACCTGAGCTACTATTATCGGCTGGAGAATCGCATCCAGCTGCTCTATCAGCTGAGACGATCAGATCTACCGAGCTTTGTCGTGACGATGTGCTAAGATAAAGGCTAGGGTAGTTATGATATTCCGAGTAGCTGACGACAGACTAAGCACAGCCAACCGACCTCGGCCTCGTCTGATCAGGCTAATCGAGACTGACTATAGCGATGACTGGCACCGGCTGATTTTTCTGGCGCAATGCTTTCCTGATCTACTGGATATTCTCGCTGATCGGTCATGTCCTGGAGCTGATCTGGGTTAATCTACCTTTGCTGACCAATCAGCCGCCGATCAATGTACTGCCGACCTTTGTCTTAGCGGCACCTTATGGCTTCGGAGCGTTGGCGCTGATCTGGGTGATCTATCCTCTAATCAAAGAGACCGAATCAATGCTCCGACCGTATTTGTCTTGAGGCTGTATCCTGGGCGGAGTGATTGAATTTATCTGTGCGGCAACCATCGTGGCGGTGACGCCGGATCATATCAACTACTACTGGGATTATAGCGATCAGCCATTTAACCTGTTGGCTTTATCTGCCTCAAGAACTGTCTGGCTTTCGGTGTGGCATCGGTGCCGGGGTTTATTGGGGACTTCCCTTTGAGTCAATAATCTGATCAACTGGCTGGATAAGCATTGGTGTCAGGTACTGAATGTCGGTACGGTGGGGCTGTTACCGTCTATATGGCCATCCAGGTGATGGTGATGAGTGGCCACCCGCCGGCCAAAGTCTTTCACCTGCCCCGTCCGTATTTTGACATAGCCGGTGTCTGTAAAGAACCAGCCAACTTGCCCGCCGCCCCGCAAATAGGTGGTATTTTAGCCGGTCTTGGTGCATAGTAATGGTATGAAGAACGATACTAAGCCTTTTGCTATATGGGCAGATCATGGCTGATCCGATGAATGCCGACTATACTGACCGGGGATGGCAGCCGGTCTACTCGGCTTCGCCCTATTCACGGATAGTCATAGTCGGGCAAGCGCCGGGGCGAGTTGCCCAAGAGTCGGGCAAGCCCTGGAATGATGTCAGTGGACAGAATCTTCGCCAGTGGCTGGATGTGACGGAAGAGCAATTTTACGACCCTCGGCTGTTCGCTCTGATACCGATGGACTTTTTACTACCCGGGCAAGGGCAAGCACGGTGACCTGCCGCCTCGACGGGAGTTTGCCGAGAAGTGGCACTCTCGCCTGCTCGACCGGATGACCGAGGTGAAGCTGACAATCTTAGTCGGAGCGTATGCCCAGAAGTTCTACCTGGCAGGACAAGCCAAGCGAGACTTGACTGAGACGGTAGCGAGCTATAGCAGTATCTGCCCAAGTATTTTCCGCTGGTTCACCCTCACCACTAACTTTCGTTGGCGCAAGCGCAATCCTTGGTTCGCCGGTGAGGTAATCCCGGCTCTGCAACAGGTGGTGCAGGAAGTACTGGCCGACTAAATATCTGTTTATCTTTAGCGGCAGGTCAACCTCCGCCCCTTTTGAACAAAGCCACCCATCGACGGGGGCTTGTTGCTTGAAAGCTTTATTTACATTAATCCGTCGCTCAGCCCGGTGACCGGCGGTGGTAGCTTGACCGGTGAAGCGTAGGCTCTGGGTAGCATCATCCACGGTCGCCAGGCTCGCTTGACGGCGGTCAGGTCATCGCTGATATTCGACTGGTAATTACCGGATGCCCGAGCGTACTCGGTAGCGACCGGTAGAGTGGCGCTAAAGACTATCTGGGCTATACGATAGCCGATTGGTAGGACGACATAGCTGTACTCATTTAGATTATGGATCTCCATCGTCCAGCGGTTGATGTATCCCGGGTCACCCCAACCGGCGCAATAGCAGGCGCTGATGCCGATGCGTCCGGTGGTACTGCGAGCTTGCATACTGGTGGTACCCGGTGGCAGGATGCCGATAAACTCGTGGGTGTGTGCTAAGATTCGCTCATTGGGGTGAAGGACGATGACCGGATGATCGTCGTCGATGCCGGCGAGCGTGTCAATATTAGCTACTTCCGGTCGGCTAATCTTGCGCCGAGCCTCACGCCATGGCTTGGCGATCAAATAATCGCCAAAGTACTGCCGGGTGCTAGCTTGGTCAAAGGGGTTGAACAGCTCGTCTTGCCGGCTGCCACCGGCTCGGTAAAAATAATATCCCAGAGTGACATCGATACGCTGCCGTTGATCTGAGCCGGCGCCGGGTCGCAAACGATATGACCTTGCTCCAGTCCGGCGATAATCTCAGTGTCGCTGTAGACACCGGTCGGTTGATGTTGGGGTTGGCTAGTCATGGTCAGGTTATTATAGCAGAGACGGGCGGTAGCTCTGCTATAATGTGTCTAATGTCTAAGCAAGGGCAATATATCGTCATCGAGGGTAATGACGGTACCGGCAAAACAACTCAGCTGGAACTACTGGCGAAGTATCTTAGTTCGCTCGGTCGCTGGGTAGAGGTAGTTGAAGAACCGGGTAGCGACGACCCGGCTAAGTCTACCCGGTAGCGAATTACTTGCGGCAACTGATCAAAGACAGTCAGCTGGAACGTTCTGCTGAGATCAACCTGGCTCTGTTCAGTGCGACTCGGCGGGAACTGTGGCAGCACAAGATATCTCCCGCCTTAGATGGCGGTGCTACGGTATTGTCGTCACGTAACTTTATCTCTACTCTAGCCTATCAGGGATATGGTGAAGGGCTGGACGTAGCTCACATTGAGACAGGTGACCGAGCTATTCACTGGTGAGGCGATACATGAGGCGGACTGTACGATCATCCTTGATCTGGACGATGAGGCGGAGCGAATCAAGCGGATCAGTCAGCGAGGCGAGCTGGAGCGCCCTGATACGCTTCAGGAGTCAAAAGGCGGTGATTTTCGGTGTCGGGTTAATCAGGCTTACCGGAAGATTGCCCGGCGGTATCACTTCCCTATCATTGATTGTCTGGCGCCGGATGACTGACGCAAGACCATTAATGAAGTCAAGCCGAGATCAAGCAAATCGTCAGAGCTTAGCGCAAGGCTTTGTCGATTTCGTCTTTACTAAAGCCCCATTCCAGCAGAGCCTTGTAGATACAAGTACTGATCATCTTGTGAGTGTGGTACGGTATGGTGATGGGGTGCATCTTGTCATTCGGGCTGTATGCCCGTATCGCTACCTCTGCCGCTGTGCTTGTCGATGCGAAGCCCTAACTTTGACATGCCTTAACCCAGCGTTTTTGGGTTAGGTCGGTTAGTAGGTCATATGGCGTTATGATTAGGCTGAAACGAGTGCCTTATGCTTCTTGACCTTTTGACTCACCGGCTACTCTCAGTAGTGTAGAGTCACAATACCGAGCCGGCACGCCAAAAATAAGTATATGTAGCGTCTTTGAGCATGTCGCTTACGTCATCTTGAGCTGACCCACCGGTGATGATGCCGGCCGGCTCAATCGACTCAGCGCACCAATCACCATTGTCGTCATGATTAATCACGAAGCGAATATACTTGCCCGGCAAAGCATTGACGGAGCGTTGCATCTCGTCAACAGCCTGACATTTGGTCGGGTCAGCCTCGAAACCTAACTTGCGTAAGGCTAGGGATAATCTGTACTCAGCACTATATTTCATATGTCGTCTTCCAGTGCCTACAGTATAACGCATCTCGCATATGTTTGCACGCAAGTTGGGGTGGAGTGGTTAAAGCTTAGCTAGCGTAAATCTGTCTGATTAGCTGGCAGTAGACCCGGTAGGTGTCCTTGATTCTAGCTAGCGAGACGGATTCATTGATAGCGTGAGCTTGGGCAGAAGTCGCCCGGTGTAGATGATGGTCTGAATGCCAATCGCCTGGAAAGCTTGGTCGGTGGCTCCGTGGCTGACGGCTGTTGGCGCCTCAGGCAAGATATGTTGCATCGCTCGTAAGATCGGCGCATTCTGGTCGCACAGGGCGGACGGCACGGGATCGGCGGCATAGCGCCGGGAGGAAATGATACTGCTAGCTAGCTGATCCAGCCAACTGTCGAAAGCCTGATCCAGCTCGGGTGTGGTGCGAATATCGACGGCGATGTAGCTGGCGCTGGCGGTCTTGTTGCTGGAATACACCCCGGCCGGCTCAATACGGGTCGGAGTAAAAGTCGGCTCCCCTAGAGCGGGATGGTAATAAGTACGATGTAGCTCGAGTCGCACCCTGATCAGATCATTCATGAAGGTGATTAAGGGCGGCAGGGCTGATACTATAAGCACTCTCCTGAGAGGCGTGGCCGGACTTGCCCTCAAATAGTAGCTGAACGAAGCGATTGCCTCGATGCCCCCAGCTCGATGCGTTGATCGGTCGGCTCGGCGATGATGCAGCTAGATTGGTCGTAAAGAGGTATTTTTGAGCGAAGTACTTAGTGAAGTCAGCTGAACCGGCTCCGTCTACCTCCTCGTGAGCTACGGCAGCACACCATAAATCCAGATCGTCTCGGCGCTCAGCCAGGGTAGGACTGACCGACGGTCATCTGAATAACAACGCCGGATTTCATATCACTGGCACCAAGCCCATAGAGGCGATCACCCTTTGTACAGGGCCGCCAAGGGCTACCCTGCCAGGCCGACTCGTCGCCGGCGGGTACGGTATCGATGTGTCCACAGAGGTAGTGCTTTATCGGCGGGTTGACTAGCTTTGGACTTACCTCGGATAAGACCGGCGGTGAAACGCTCCTTGGTGATGACCTGATCAAAGCCGGCGAGTCCATCCACTTAGCGACGAAGCTGAGGATCTCCGATTCGTCATCCGACACTGAGGGATGGTGATGAGCTGCCTAGTTAATGCGATGGCGTCTTGGGCGCTCGGTTGGTGCTGTTCCATACCATTACAGTATCACAACAGCCATAACTTTTGTCAGTGGTTTGGCCGTAGAGGGGCAGGGTCTTTGCCAGCTCAAGCGCCTCGGGTGTACTTCGGTGGCGTAGGTAATTTCTCGCCCGTCTGGGCTTTCGGCGATTGGTGAGACTGTCGTCATTACAAAAGGCATAGAGTCAGCCCCTCTGCCTCGGTAGCTTGCAGAATCTTGCCAAATAGTAGCCGTGCCGATGCCGTGCCCGCGGAGCTTACGGCTGACCGAGTGAGCCGACCTCAGTCATCCGGCGAGTGGTGCCGGCGCAAGTGTGCTCTATCGGTGTCATCGCTCCGACATAACCAACCAGCCGGTCGGCAAAGTTGGCTACCCCGTCTCCTTCCGGTGGATGTGGTGGCGAGGCTGACTCGGTAGAAGTGGGCTGAGGCGGTTCCAGGGCGATGACAGCGGTATGACGCTCGGCGATTGCCTCGGGCGTGACGGATAGCATCTGCTTGTCGTCCGCTTCTGACGATTAACGAAGTCAGCGATAGCGACGGTGGCTAGCCGGATCTGCTGATTATTCATGACGGAGTAAGCTCGTTAAACTTGACGATCTCCAGCTGGACGCTATGGTCAGCGGACTGTGGCGTGGTGGTAATTAACTCGGACATATCTGCTCTGGTATGCCATAACCATGATATAAATGCAAGTAGCTGTCAAGAGTTGACAACAGAGGTAGCTGCATTGGGAAAGATAATACTAATATTATGAAGTTAAAGTCTGCGTTGTCTAAATGCTAGTGTCTGGGCGGTAAACCTGTATAATATCTAGTATGGAAATGGTCAACAAGACAGGTCATCTTGGTCTGAGTTGATTATCTTTAGTGTCGCTATAGTGCTGATCTTGGTGGGTGTGTGCCTGTACATTAGTACTACCCTGCGCCGACCGAGGTCGCTAAGCATGGTTGATCAGGGGTAGCTTTCCTGACCTCCCGACTAAAGGAATTGTCTCCGCTCAGGGGCGAAAGTGGTCGGCATCTTGCGCCAGCAATTTGCCAAAGCCTCAGCCCGGCACTTACCATAGCCAGGGAGAAAAACAGAGCTGGTGTGTCAATTTCGTTAGCTGGGTGGCACACGAGGCCCGGGGCGTCACTGACCAACCCACATAATGGCGGCTGGCGGATCTCGGGCGTACGTAGCCTGGGAGGCGTACTATCGGGCAGCCGGCAGATTCCACGATCAGGGGTGATAACTATCACCTGCAGCCGGAGACCTGATCTTTTTATGATAAAGGTAGTCAGCGAGACGAACATGTCAACTTCTTCCTGAAAATCGACAGGGTAAGGCCGTCACTATCGGCGGCGACAGAAGCGATACCATTATGGTGCAACGGTTTGACTTCGGTAATGACGGCTGCGATCAAAGGCTTTTGCAGCGCTTGAATAAAGCTCGGCGCTTGTGGTTGGAATGTAGAAACGGGTCATGTATTTATTGAAAGAAGCAAACTTATCAAAAGAAAGTCCCTATGCTGGAAGTATAAGTTGTTTGTCCCAAAAGCTTGGAGCAATATGAATGAAAAGAAGCGGGTATATCGGCGGATCTTTCTCGGAGATATTGGTAGCAAATATGGACTTGATGACAGAAAATCCGCTTCATTGAGGAGAAAGTGAAAGAGATGGGGTAAAATGACTAAGACCATCATTTGTAAAGACGTTTACGGCAATCAATACACCGTTCCCGTTGACGAGCTAAATATTCGCGTCGGCGTGTATGCAGTTATTATTGAGGATAATAAGATTCTTTGACCAGGCAATGGGACGGCTATAAGCGATTGGCGGCGGCGTCGAGAGGGTGAAACGATTGAGGAATCAATTGTCCGTGAGGTCAAGGAAGAAACTGGACTGACCATCATGCCGGATAAAATCATTTACCAGGCAACTACGCTTCTTCAAGCGCAATGCTGAGGCGCAAGCTAACCAGTCAATCAGCTGTACTTTACCCACAGCCGACTGTACGGGCAAATCAATAATGACAACATAACTGACAGCGAAAAACTTGCACCAACGGCACGCCGGAGTGGGTTGATCTGGACAAGATTGACGGCATAAACTTCCGACATAGCGTGAGCCTAGAGACAATCATGCGAGCATATCGCAAGGCTAAAAATTGCCGATAAAAAGAAGCGATGGGTTTGTGGCATTAGTTCTAGAGTGCGTTATCTTGCTGTAATCCGGGCATGGAATCGGTGGAATGACACTCTCCTGCCTGCCCTACCCACTTCGATGTATGCTACAATCAAAAATCATGAAAGTTGCTAGACCGGTGGGTGGATGTCATTTTGATCGTGAGCGATGGCGGAGTCGGAGCTTCTTAGAACAGATGGCTAACATTGCGGCGGAGGTGGGGCGAACTTTCTCGGCTAGCGTCGTGGCGACGAGGAAGCGATGACCGGGGCGCTGTACCGTGGTCTGGATCTGATCGACGCTACTGCTGAGATATTGGCCGAGCAAAGTCGCCTCGGCTACGTGAACTCTTGCGAGCTCGGGAGATTTTCGCCGGTCTAGAGGGACGAATCAATCGAGGACTACTTCATGCGGTATGCTCTGACCCTACGCAAAGACAGGTAGATAGCTTGCCACCCCTACTATTCTTCGGTATTTGTGGCCAATCTTTCCTAACCCAAGAGATAAAGACAGACAAAGTCAAACCTACGCCCTACTGGGGTGCAGATGTTAATCGCTAGCTAATCTAGTCTGACTACTCGGTCAGCGTTTCTTTGACTCGCTTGGAGACGCAGAAGTAGAGGCAGAGCAAGCCAGAAACGATTACTGGCTGGTGAGACCACTGATAGCATTCACTATGCCAGTGGTCGTATCAAACCATTACCGGGTGTGCCAACAGTAGTAACTATAATATTTATTACCGAGTGCAATAGTGTGACGAGGTAGGTGGCGATGGCCAGCCGTTTACCCAACTTCTTTTGCATATTAATCGTCACCACAGCTGAGATGGACAGTGCGACGATGATGGGCGCCATAATAGCCGAGATGACAGGGTGGCAACGAGATTTAATAGTGAATTGAAGAAGACACCGACATAGATCAGGGCGTCGATGGCTAGAATGACCATGAAGAAAGCCAACCAACCCTTTACTCCCTTGAGCGACGGCGCCATCACTACATACTGCACTGGCGCAGCTTGAGGTTGAGCGAAATATTGCTGATTGACCGGCTGCTTCTCATAAGGTGTCTCAGCCGATGCCGGAGCCGGACCAAATAGCTGCTGGGCGGCGTTTGGCTTAGATGCTTTTGGTTGTTTAGGTTGTTCATTTTTGTTTATCCATGATGTTCTCCTTTATTCTGGTGGCTATTATACCACGAAGAGCGATGTATCAATGCAATGAGATGGACGGATAAAGGGGTGTTTGGTAATCTAGCTAGGGACTTCACTTAGCCTACATCGCCTTATTGGCAATGGATTCAGCGACTTTCTCGGTGGAGCTTAGTGTGGCTGGCTAGATTAACTGCCATGGCAGCTACCCCTCGCATGAGCACCTTCCTGGCTCGTGGGACGTCTTTCTTAGTCAAGCCGCTACTGCTGATTTTTCTCAGATAATGGAGCTAGGCGGATGGCTCGTCCGGCCAAGACGAAGCCTCGCCCTTTCACTGCCGACCAAGCTCTCAATCATACTCCAGCGGCCGGTCATGTTGATCTCGTATTGATGATATTTATCGCCGGAGATGCGACCTGCCTCTGCCATATCCGCTTCTGCTTGATGAGACGGCATCTATCGCCTTCTTGGCCAGTTCAGGATCTTGCCTCTGCCCGGCCAGGTACGCCTTGGCGGCGAAGATGCCAATGTAGAGGCTGTGGCCGAACGCTCCCGTAGCGTCTCGGGAGTACGGTTCTCGGCTACCTGGTCGTCATGAATCCGGTAGGCTTGCTCCATATAGTCGCAGGCTATGTCGTCTCGCCCAATGTGGTCATTGGCGGCACCCATATTACGGTAGACAGCCGCTAAGATTGACCTATTCTCATCGCTATGCAGCTCGTTGGAGGCTATCGCTTCCCTGCCGTGCTCCAACGCCTCGTCGAAATGGCGACGAGAAATCTCGTTAGTCAGACCGTTGAGATGTTCGTTTAATTTGGGGCTAATTTCGCTCATGATAATCTCCTATAGCTAAATTGGTATAATGATAACACGTTATCTCTTATTGTCAAAGGGGTGCGGACGTCATGGTCGCCGTCTCTGTGAATAATGGTAGAATTAGATAAATAGGAGTGACAATTATGAGTAAAGGTGTAATCTACATTATGACAACTGCGGTATCAGGCCTGATCAAGATCAGTAAAGAGGAGAAGAATTGCCCATGGATCCATCAACTATTAAGCTTGACTGGATTGCAGGAGCATCTGGATAAAAACGTGCCGAGAGAATGGCTGGGATAAAAACTCGAGTGACGCAGGTGTTTTTACTTTTTCTCAGAGGAGATTGGTGAGCTGGCCAAAGCCATTCGTAAGGAGACGAGCTTTGAGGGCGAAGCCAAGCCGGAGAATCACGACAACCTGCAGGAAGAATTCGCCGACGTCCTGAACTACCTGATGGAACTGGCTAATCGGTTCGACGTTAACCTGGCGGAAGCCTATTTTCGAAGCACGAGATTAATAGTCATCGGGAGTGGAAATAGGGTAGTCTTGGCGCTCGGTTTTTAGCGATGATATGCGTAAAGCATATTACATAACATAGGTGACAAGCAGAGCTATGAGGCGGCGACTCGCCTTTAACCTGGCTAAAGTGGTAGTGTTATAATAAGCACTATGGCAGAGATGACGAGCGAAACACAGCTATCCCCGCTGATTTCAAGTATCTGGTGGAGCAGGCTGTCAAGGCGCCATCAGGCAGCAATGCCAGCCCTGGCTATTCCGGCGAGAAGGTATGGTGGTAGAGATTCACCGGATTTTAGCCGGGCACTGAAAGTGGTGGATGCATCTCACCGAGGCTATTCATCAGTCTGGGCTGTGCGACGGAGAATATTTGCCTGGCAGCTCATGCTAATAATTATGAAGTTGACGTTGCGACGAGCGATGCGGGTATCATCACTATCTCACTAGCTAGGAGGACATTGGCACCGGATCCGCTCTTTTAATCAGATAGATAAAGAGGCAGACGAACCGCAGTGTCTATGGCGGAGAGATGATCCCACCTGAGACACTGACTAAGCTACGGTCTGTCTCCATCGATGATGGCGTACTGCTCACTATTGTATGCTCGTGGGACGACGCAATTTAGCGCCATTGAGCGACGTGTCCTGGGGCGATGACCGCCAAATGCAAAACGAGGACTTTCAAAGATTGAGCTGAAGAGCTGGATGAGATTTAATAGAAGCATCAAGATCAGACGCTGGATGGGGCTGAGCTACGCCGTCTTTGGTGCGCCGAATGTACCCCGCCGGCTGGCGGAGCTAGTATGTCAGGTGCCATCAATGCTAAGTCGCAGAATAAAGCCGACCGTCGCAAGCTTGTCTCGGCCTCTCACTTGGTTCTCTTTACTACCAGGGGATAATACGCTACGTGAATGGGTCAACTTGGGGGCGAACATTACGGCGTTTCTTGCTGGCTGCTACTAGCCTGGGTGTCGTTGCTCATTACTTCAATCAACCGAGACGAGGAGGCGGAAGTGGCGGAAGCCATAGCAGAAGATATGGGGCTGGATGGCGAGCACCCTGCCATCCTGCTGCGAATCGGCTATGGTAAACCGCAGCCCTACTCCAAGCGACGAAGCGTTGAGGATGTGATGATGTAATGGTCGTGGGCGCATATTATCCTGGTGATTCGGATAGCTCGCTGTTCGCTAGGTCGTGGCGATAGTACTTTCCTTCTGTCGCATGGAGACTTTGCTACCTGGACAGCCTACTAGCTAGAGTCGGACTGAGATCGCAGCTATAAAACTTTAGAGTAGCTTTATAGTAGGCTAATCTTACAGATGTGGGGCGGGTTTTTCCGCCGGCAAGCAACTTTAGAGTGAGAGAATGGGGCGCATTTAGAACGCGTTTTGCTGTTGTTGTCACGCTTGGTATTGTCTTTGCCATGAGACACCGTGCATAAGTTGCGCAGCGGGCACTATGGCGGACACAGAAACTTCTGCGCTTATTGTTATCGCTAATATAAATGCGGCTACAAGGAATAGCACACTAACACCTTGTCTATCATCATTGACGTCTTTATCATTGCATCTCTGCGTTCGATATAGAGCTATCTCCGCAGCCTCTGATTTTCTCCGCCATCCTAAATATGCGCTTGGCAGACCCGGGCATCACCTGTTCGTACTTCGCAAAGCTCACTGGCAGGAGGGATGGGCAGTGATAGGCAACCGCAGAGATAGCTCGGATGGCAACTTCGTTTGAGCCGATGTCCGCTGTCTCTAGATGCGTTTCTTGCGATCAACGCGTCGCTTGGTATCGGCTTTGCGCCTGACGGGTAGCGTTTTTGTAGCTGAACTCGTCGTTTCATTCAACGCCTTTCTTAGATTACGCCGGTAGTTATCCAAGACTTCTCGAATATCCTGTTATTGGTTTCTATTTTGATAGGGTTCATCCCCAGGCGTCTTATGTTCTTGTATTCACGTAATAGCTTCTTCCATATCGCTCCTTTCATGTTCTCAATTATACCACCGCCGGCGACTTGGGTGTAAATCATGGCGCCAAACACAATGTTGCTCACTACTGTAGGAACGGCTCGTTTCGGGGGTTTTCTATACAGTAAGAAATGAACGATATCTTAGCATTAAAGCCATGTCGGCGACCAGCCCTACGACAGAGTAGCTGGCGTAGCGGCGACATACTTGCCAGAGGGTGCGACATTCTTTGGCGACCGATCTGGCAATCTCAGCAGACCTACATCCCATCTCAACCTGGGGTCTCGGATGTAGTATGGAAGCGTAGCTGTTACCTTACCGACCATTGTCGTAATGTTCATAGTCGCTTCTTGGTCTTGGGTGCCCGCCAGAACAAACAAGCCAGGACAACTACTCAGTGGCGGTAATACGCTGGATGGTGGTGACGTTGGAACCAGCATCAGTGAACTTGTTGTAACTAAAACCGCAAATATCCTCCCACTTAGAGAGTGTGCGATAAACTTTTTCTTCCCGAGTTGATCCGGCTTATAAAGCTCTCTACTTCTTTTCCATTCAATCCACTTAGCATCTTGCTGCGGTGTAAGTTCTCTCACGTCAACATCCTATGTGCGAATTAGACCAGCTACACTAATTTGGACAACTTTTAGAAGCTTCTTGTTGTCATATAGTATTAACAACATGGGAAGGATAATATTAGTGTGACTGAATCAGACAGCGTAACACATTAAAGATGGTAAAAGTTTACTCGTCGTAAGCGCCGTATATACTCAGATGAGTTTAAGTTACAGGTAGTCCGTTTGTTTGTAATGGTAAAACCTAAGCGAGAGATCTGTGAGAGAATATGGGTAACGGATCAGCCTTAGACCGCTGGATTAAACAGTTTAATAACAGTGGTTCATTCGGGATAAAGAATAACCTTACTCCCGAAAGAGTGAGCTAGCTAATTTCACGCAAAAGAGCTACGTCAGCTCGAATAGAATGACATTTTCGAAACAGGCGCTAATACTGGGAGACGGGTAAAGCATTAGTCAGGCGGTTTACTGTGAACTAAACCGTCATGGTAAGAAACTATGGTATTAGCGCCATCTGTCAGGCACTACGCATACAGAGCTACCTACTATTACAGCTAAAGAACAAGTATACCGATGTCCTGACACTTGAGCTGGAAGGTCGGAGGGTATTTGACCGTAGCCATGGGCGCTGGCTCTCTGAATACATGACACTCCGGACGCATGGCAACGAGTGCTCCAGGCGTCGTATTAGACGATTATGCGCCGATGCGGGTTAGTCTATAGCTGGGCAAGAAACGTGCAGCCAGGCTAAGCTACCGGTTAATCGTACTGTTATATCAAACTATAGCAACCGCCGGTTTAACAATCGTTCACCACTGAAGTATAGTCTGTGATCTGACCTATATTGAGCTAGGCAACAGAGTGGGCATACCTGGCCGCATTGTTGACTTATGGAATCGTGAGATAGTTAGCTTTGCCATTAGTACAACCAGGATGCCGGACTGGTCCAGCAAGCTATCTCTCGCATACCGTATAGCCTAAAGGATGTCGAGTGTATTTCACACTGATCGTGGTGGCGAGTTCTGCAGCAAGCTATTGATCGCATTCTAGATGCTAATCATATTAAAAAGATCGTTATCTAGGGCGGTACGCCTTTTAGAATGTCGTGAATTGAATCGACCAGCCATATCCTGAAAGCGGAATGTCTCAATGATTACAAATTCAAAGATCTTGTGAGCTCAATCGATCTTTGGTGACTACGTGCACTGGTATAACAACAGTACGACTGCATAGTTACTTGGGCTATCAGAGCGCCGATGGACTTACGAAAAGCAACTAGTCAATAACGCTAGAAACAACTAAGAGTGTACTTAATGGTAAAAAGTAAAAAGCTAGCACAACCGATCGCACTACGCTTTCTAAAAATTGTCTAGAAAAGTGTTGACAGATCAAAATATGTACTCAGACTCAAGTAGCAGCAAATACAGAACGTCCATTTACGCTGGGAATACCCTTGAAAGAACCGTCATGTACTCAAGCTCAAGGTCAACTCATGGCTCCAACGGTTCCAACCCTTACACATCTTCCGGATCTCCACCAATTCGGATATGAACTTTAGCCTTATTACCGTAGTACATACTATTTCTCCTTTCAGAGATTGCATGCGTCCCAGGTGTGCTGGGGCATGAGCCAATTGACCCGGCTACAGCATGAAACCTAGCTATGTCTATTTCATGACCCATTCTGCCTCCTTTCATGATGTAGGATGGGTATACGAGTATGGGCTAACGACTATCAAGTGGGGTAACCTTATTTATGAGATAATGACTTAACTCTGCTTTTGTGGGTAGAGGCTGGTATACTAATAATAGTAACTAATAGGAGTGTTATGGAAAGGTTGGTGCAAATATCGAGCAATTAGCTGGCGAATGATAACAATGAGTACTCACCCTCTAGCATTGTCAGCTGGTGCTGATGAGCTTGCCGGTCGGCAGTGAGATTGGCTCGGAAGTTCATGATGAGGATGATCAATTCTTTCTGCTCGAGAGCGGGTCAGGGTAGTGTTGATCGATGGCAACGGTATGCCGTAGTCTTGACGCGCGCCATCATTGTGCCGACGGGCGCTGAGCATAACGTCATCAATGCCGGTGATAAACCGCTAAAGCTGCACATATCTACGGTCCGGCGCATCACCAAAGACGGCATCGTCGGGGCGACACGCCAGGAGGCCGAGGCTAACGAAAGAAGACTTCGACGGCGTAACGACTGAGTGAGTAACTTCTTAGTGGTTTTGCGTGGTAAAATCGCATAAGTCGGTATAGCTGATATGGTCATGCCTCGGGTGTGTTGCATAAGGAGAAAATCTTGGTTGTACCCTGCGTCCTTTACCATATAGCCGCATTTCCTAATCAAAAGCCGACGCTCGTCGTGGGAAACGGAAATTCGCCATGCAGAGATCTTAAGGGATGCACCGGGTAGGTTTGTAACAGATGCCGCAGCTGCTGACTTTTCGTTAGATTCTCTAACAATTCAGATAGTTGTATATTACCATACTTTATAGAACTGCCGTCTCGGTTATGGTTCTCTACTTTCAGATAGTTGTATAATGCTTAGCACTGCCTCATCTTCTTGGTTATAGTTCTAACAATTCAGATAGTTGTATTATTTACGCTAAGAACTGTCTGTTATAGTTCTCTAACAATTCAGATAGTTGTATAATATTGTGTAGTCGCAACATCCTTGCGTAGTTATAGTTCTCTAACAATTCAGATAGTTGTATAATCATACTGATCAGATATCTTTAGCTATGTTACGTTCTCTAACAATTCAGATAGTTGTATAATTTTGGTACGGCATGTTACACTGTTTAGTAGTTATAGTTCTCCCTAACAGATTCAGATAGTTGTATAATAGCCCTTTTGACTGCCGACTCGCTGTTATAGTTCTCTAACAATTCAGATAGTTGTAATGCGGCATTTGGGAATGCGGCGATAATCTCTGTTACAGTTCTCTAACAATTTAGATAGTTATTATAATCGCCGACAGAGATGTAAGCATCTCGTGTTGTAGTTCTCTAACAATTCAGATAGTTGTATAATAAAAACTAGCGAGCAACACTACTTATTCGGTTATGGTTCTCTAACAATTCAGATAGTTGTATAATCACTGATCAGACAGGGGTCTTTCGGGCTAGCAGGTGTTACTGGTTCTCTAACAATTCAGATAGTGTACTGCTTAGATTGACCAGTACGGCACTTGTTGCGGCACTGTGGTTATGGTTCTCTAACAATTCAGATGACGATTTGTATCATTAATAATCTCTAATTGAGAGACATCGTACTGGTGTTATAGTTCTCTAACAATTCAGATAGTTGTATAATTATTATGACATGTGTCGACTTCTTTAACGTGGTCATGGTTCTAATAACAATTCCGAGATGGTTGTATAATCGCAGTAACGATTGAGAGAGATGTAAGCATCTCCGTGTTATGGTTCTCTAACAATTTCCAGATGGTTGTATAATACTACCCGAGGAACCGGCTACTACTATCAGTTCTGGTTCGTCCTAGCAATTCAGATGATTGTATAATAAAACTACGAACAGCTACTGCTGTCAAGTTGTAAGTTCTCTAACAATTCGAGATGGTTGTATAATGGCGTATCTAAATACCCAGTCTTCGGGCTGAGGTGTTATGGTTCTCTAACAATTCAGATAGTTGTATAATTGATCGCTGCAGTTGCCGTCGGCTCCTAACAGTGCTAGTTCTCTAACAATTCGAGATGTTGTATAATACTCACTCAAAATCCCCTCTGTTGCAGAGGGGGTTTTAGTTAGAAAAATGATAGTTGGTCGGCTTTAACGAGGCTTTTTCTTGGTCAGTTTTCTCGCCTAGGATGATGAACATAGTAGCGAACTGATGCTCGGTGACGAAGTGCCAGATAGAACCTTTGGTGTCTGCCGGCGTATTCTTAGTGACTCTGGTGAGATGTTTCTTGGCCACGTCTCGATTAGACTACAGCCTGCTGTAGACACTGAACTGCTAGCATATCAAAGCCATCCCCAACTAAAAAGCTGCGGAATTGACTAGCCTGCTTGCGCTCGGCTTTCGTTCCTGTGGGCAAATCAAATAGTGCCACACACACATATAACGGTGGCTCATGATTAAGATTAACGGTGATTAAACTTGGGCAATTGAAAGTGAGTCGGGCGACTTGTCCTATATAGCCTGCACTAGACTACTGACGGTTAAGTCTGCGGCGTCTCGCACTGTAAACTGCTTATCTTTGATAATAGCACAATCATTGAGAATGTCAAGGACGGCCGTCGATCTTCTTTGGTCAGTCTACTGTCACTCAAGTCTAAGTGCTGATCAGCTGTTTGACAGGACAAAATGGTCGCTATTGCTCTATAGGGTTCAATCAGATCATCGGCTAAGTTGAGCTATTCAGCTCGCTATGGTGAAAAGAGACCTAGCGATGGGATTGGTCGACTAGCGATATGTCTGGCAGCTAAGCTACGGACGATGGCGTGCGAATAGTTAGCGCCGAATTATACCAGGTCGGCTGACGTCTGGTGGCATCCGCCAGTAGAGTGTCGAAATATATACGGGCAGCGATAGACTCTCGATTGGTGGTGTCACCACTGCGGGGCCCACTCAGTGGCTAGCTTGATGACTGCCCGGCACTCGAGTATGTACAAATGCGGTCAGGACTTGGGCAGTTGTGATCTCTTTTGCTTGCATTGCCATAGATTCTTACGTGGCGGCTGAGACATCTCTACTGCTGGGACTACTGACAGCGGCGAGTGCTGCGACAGTGGCTCGATTACTGAACAGGGCATGCTGGTGGTCGCAAATGATGGTCGTGAGCATTGTGTGGCGAGTTCGCTGAGGAGATTGGCGGTCATGGTCACGGCGTAGCTATCGATAAGTAGCGTATCGATATCTTCGATCAAACGTAGCGGCTCTGTCACCCGCCTTGACGACCAAAGCTCCCCTGCTCCGAGCTTGGATGAGCCTGGTTCTCAATAACTACAACTCGCACATGAGTCTCTAATCTAATCCCACTTATAGTTGTCGCGGGAGCGGTTGATATCGAGGCGCTCTGTATCTTTATGGCTGAGCGTGGAGCGATAGCAAATGCTGGATACCGATTGGGTGTAACTGATCTTCTTTGTCGTTATCATTGGTCTCGTCCAGCCGACTGATCGGATTGATCACTATTTGATTTATCTTTTTTCTTTTGTTGGTAAGTCTTACTGGTTCCTGCGTATCACAATCTTGCAGTTCATGTCATATGCTGCGTAATAGCGCTTCTTCTTCACTGCTAATGTTACCTTTATAATCATTTCAAATAGGCTGACATACAAAACTAAAGCTGCTGTCAATCTCTTTTGGGGTGCCGCTTCTTGGGCTCGGGCAATATCTTAGTTGGCTTAATCTCAGGATGACCGCTCAGTCATATGGGCATAAACCGGCACAGTATCAATCTTCCCTCTCTTATTGAGGCGCTTATATACGTCCAGCCTGACCATTTCGCTGTTGACACAAGCAGTGTCGTTATTGACTGAAAGCCACTCGTCATTGGGTGGGGTCGTGGACTGATTGATTTGATCAGTGAGATAGGGTTTCCGTTGCGATCAGAATCGTCCTATCGGCCTTGTATACTTTGAGGCTCCCGGCTCTGCCGGCACTGATGCTCGTCTTTACCGTCATTAGCTTCGTCAGTATTCGACGTTTGTTTGCTGTACTTAGCCTTACGCCAAGCTTTGTCTCATCTTTTCCATTTTATCACGATCTACGATGTACTGCTTGATCTGCTCATGCACTCCCTCGTTACTGCATGTAGCCGAGTTGCTAAGTTGCTTTAGGGTTAAGTCACGCAATTTGACTTTAGGCGATCTGGTCTTGCCGTCATCGTCTTTCGTCTTGTTAGAGCGCACCGTTTCTTTGTTCACTGCGCCGGCTCCCTGGCGCTTGGGCATACGAGATACTAAATATAGGGTGAATCCGATTAATAAGTCACTGTCTTGTCTTTTCTGTATAAATCCTTCTAAACCTTATTGCGCCAAATTGCCAAGTTGTCGTTGACCGGATCCGGCTGTTCTTCACGCTTGCTGAGCTCCTCGTCAAATCTCGGCCATGGTAGCATATCCTGCATTAATTCCTTGTAATCAGCTTCTTTTATCTCGCCGGTAGCCGGATCTGTTATTCGCTGAAGGGCTCTGACTAGCTTTGCGCTCCCGGCCTGCGATGCGTTATCGCCAAACTGCATCTTGGTGTGGTCGTCAATATAGGCGCATATACCGGGAACAATCCTGGATAATCGCGGGTGGTTAGAGCGACAATTACGGCATCGACCGAGTGATGCAGGCAATCCTCTTCACGTCTTTATGTCAATATGCCACATGCGACGTAGATAGCTGGTGATTGCTCCCGGCGGGCATAATTACTCGTTGTCGTTGAGGTATGGCCGTATTATCTGTATCATCCATTGGTCGGAACTTTAGGTTTGACTTGATATACCTGGAGATGAACTTAGAGATATAACGAGTATCATTGATGGCATGAAGCGACCAATCTCATCGGGTAAGTCTGCGTCAGCAGTCAGTTTTCGTTGGCGGCACCTAACTTATGGTTAGCCCAGGCGGTAGCTTCAATGATCTTCCACCTCTCAGGAGTCATTGCCCCAAGTCTGGTATGGCGTCTGATTTCCGATCTGATTACAGGTGGTGTGAACTAAGACTTTATTGGCCTTGGTGTCGTTGCCGCAAATAGAGAATGGAATGATATGATCAATTTCAGCGTAGTTATCGTGCTAAAAGATCTTGCTAAGATTTATCGGCTCTACAATAAGGACATTTTACAATCTTGTTGTTTATAGAAGTTTAACTTGAGTTATGCTGGTGCTGTTGGCGCAATCTGTGCCTCAAACTGCTCTCATCAAACCAGCTTACCTGACCGTAATTCATCGACCGCCTCTTGATTATTCTACAGCGTTCTTATCCTGGCGCTTCTTAATATCTTTCACGCTCATAGCTCTGGCTAATTCACGGCACACTCTGTTCCGATGCGGTACGGCGCACCGTATTTATGGATGATGGCGTTGACTGCTTTTGATGGTCTGAGTAACGGCACCTTGACCCAGGTTAGTTATCTGGTGCGACTCTTCCTCACTGAGCCGGAGGCAAGAGGTTCTTGCGTCCGACAACAGCGTTGAATTGATAGCAGAGCCTCCTCTACTGCTGTATCGTATGTCATGCCATACCTTTTTAGTAGTATGGTGTAATCTTGCGTAATGCTACTGGCGATAAGTGCCCCAAAAGCCAGCGAAGCTAAAGCTTACACTGTTGACGATAGCGTTGATCAGCTTCATCCTGATAATTCGGCTTTTGCCCTGGGCGGATGGGGTCTTTTATTGACCTCTATCAAAGCCCTCCCTGATGCTAGTCATCTCTTTTGATTGCAGGTTAATAGCTTGTCTATCAAATAAGTCTTGGTCGCTAGAGACATCTTGCCAGTCATTGGGCAGATCTTTCAGCACCGATTTGACGCCATGATAAAACCTGAGCCGAGCAAAAGGTATTCTTCTCCTTAGCTAAGGATCTTTGGCTAGAGTCTTTTCAGTCAGAGCTCTTACCTCTAATGTAGGTAAATTGAAAGCTATTATCGTCCTTAAAAGCCTAGTACCTCTCTGATAGCGCTATACTTGACGGTTTGAGTTTTAAGACACTTGTGACACATGCCAATCGATCGGCGGTCAAGAACTGAGCCTGCGCTTGCGTTCTTTGCCTTGCCAGTCGTACCGGTCTCAATGAAGTCGAGTGTATACTGTAAGTGCGTGACAAAGTCCTCAACTAGGGCGGAAAAGTTCGAATGAATAGCTGGCTTTGAGTACACGAGGCTGATCTTTTCGAAGGACACTTGCCCGCATGCAGTTGATAGTTCACTGGTCATGAATGGACGCTGATAGAAGATACCATTTAGCGTGGTTTGACCGTATAGCCCAGTTGATTGATATCGTTATTGGTTAACTGTGATCTATCGGAATCAGCTGACCATTTTTCGTCATGATATGCGTCTATGCCAAGCAGCTGATTTATGTGGTCTATGCTGAGTTCGTTAGGGTAAAGAATCTTTCTGTCGGTCAGAATATGTCTTATTTCGTCAGAAAAAATCTGCTCAGGAGAAAGATAACGATAATCGTCAATAGTATTACGTTTGCGCTCTCTGAACCGATTGTCGGTTAGGAGTGCTTAGCTAACTCGAACTATATTTCATCTCAGATAATATTTGGTCGTTCTTGCTGATGGCGCTATTTACCTTTTACCATCACCGGTAGTATCCTTTGCTCAATAGACTTACAGTTAGATTTGTAGCCACGTCGTTTAGCAATGATAGATGAGGGCGATTAGGGAGTTCATCCGGTGATAGTTTTTCGGTCCAGCCCGCGACTCTTAGCTGATAGGGTCGTGTGTCTGATGCCGAGGCTTTGGTGTGGGCGGAGCCAATGATGTCGTCGACTTCTTGCTTTGTCAGTAATCCTGGTTAATAAAGAACTGCTTTTGAATAATTAAGTCTCTGGCGGCGCCTGCAAGCGACGTCGTGTGCTACGGGCAGTACGGCGGGGTTCAGCTAGCAGTTTGCCGTTCTTGGGGTTCTCCGGACGCTCAAAAATACGGAACCCAGATCTTTCGATTCGTTCTTTATCTGGATTAACTACCGCCCAACCGACTGATGTCGTGCCGATGTCGAGCCTAGAAATACTTTATACCATCGTCCATGCCTCTAGTATAGCCTCTTTGGGTCCAAAGTAGCCTATAGACGAATAATCCGCCTCATAAAGAGACGGATTAGAGCTTTGCTTTATATTTCTACTAAATTATTAGAAACCTAAAACAATTCAGATAGTTGTACAATCATGCTCACGACTGTACTGTTATTATAAGTATCAAAGGCTGGATTGCAATAATTAGCGCCCTCTCGAGTTGGTACTAATGCTTACCAGCATCATGTTGGTCTGCAGCAGCCCAGCAGGATGCATATATACTACGCTACCTAGGCGAAGGAAGTGTGTATGTTTGCCATGGTCGGTTAACTAGCCTAACGCATCTGCTGGACTTGCTGGGTTGCTTTTTCTGCCAGATGTGTCATGATAGTAGTGCTGTAGGTGGGTGCGGTGTACTTTATGATGAAGTGAGATGGATATGTCTGTGGTCTCGCCGGGTGCAGGTCTCTCCTGCTCCCGTGGTCCTAGACAGGGCTGTGACAAAACCGACGTCGATAGATGTCATCAGAAGACCGACATGTCGGTCAAAAAGAGTCACAGGGCGCTGCAGGCAAGCGCCATTTGTCGCCTGGCGGCGGTTTTCCCTCAATATGGGGACGTCGACCTAAACGAAATCGGTCGGTGGATTTCTAGAAGAGTCCGATGGTAAAAGCTCAAAAATGTCTTTTTCTCTGGTGCGCCAGACGTGCCGGGGAAACTGGTGCTCTCGAGGTCGCATTGCGACTTGAGGTAATACCTGTGGGGGAGGTAAAGCCCACGTTGAGGGCAAGTTCTTTGACTTCGTGGAAGCCATGATGGGGCATTTGAATCAGTCTTGCGCTAGTGCGCAGATCGGAGGTATGTCTATCGCATTGAGTTGTAGCCAGTGTCCATTCACTTCTCGGAGGGCGATGTTCGCATCGCCCGTATTTCTTCCTCAAGACGCTTGCGCTGGCGCTCTTCGACGAGTGCCAATAGCTCTACTAGCAGATGGTGATACCATCGTAATAAAAGGAGGATGATATGACGGTTTAATCAATTATGATGGCCCGTTTGAGGAGCTAAATAAAGCACAGCGTCGCTGCTTCGGTGACGACCTACTACCGACCATGACCAGCAATATTCCGGTGACTGATGTCTATCGAGAGGCGGGCAACCTGGTGGTCCAGACTCACACGCCCTAACTTTGATAAAGAAGATGTCGACATCAGCATTGACAAGGACAATCTGGTGATCAGCGCCGAGCGTCATGATGAGAAGAAGACGGGGATAAGAAGTACTTTGTGCGAGAGGCTCGAATAGCTTCTATCGCTCCATCCTCTACCTGAGCGGGCTGACCGAGGCGATCAAAGCAGACTATGGTTTGATGGCAGTAGTGGTCACCATCCCAATGGCCAGCTGCCCGAGCCACACAAGATCGCTATCGGCGATGCGAAGAAATAGCTGGCTCACTGGCTACCAGTGAACTGCGGTATCACCACCGGCGGTTCATTTTGACCTCAGCCATCCGGGCAGGGTCGGGCTTTCTTTATTACCGGGCGCAATGATACTAGTCTGATGAACCTGGGTGGTGGGTGGGGTGTTACTGAGGCCGGTTTATCGGCTTAACGAGCTGACTTGGGTGCGGCTGAGGCAAAGGGGCGACTTGGTCTGACATAGCTGGTCGGTGAGCTTGGCGCAGCTAACGGAGCTGCGGGGTCGGCTGGCTGGGGCCTCGCTTATCCGCCCCACGATTATGTTTATTAGTTTTATTCTTATTTTTCTTGGGCTGATTCTTATTACCTTGATTCTGACCCGCACTACCCTGTCTGACTGCCACGGAGCGGGTCTTGTCGCCACCACCGCTACCGTTGCTATTGCCACTGCTCTTGCCGGTCTCGTGAGCGGCTCAATCTTCATGCTATCAGGGTCACCGGCTTGGGCGGTCTGACGGATCTGCGCCATCAGGCGCTGATATTCTTCAGCTGGTTGGCGGTTGACTGAGCGGCGGCTTGTTGCTGCTGCTGAGGCTTTCTTCGCCTTATCTCGGGCGGTTCTGGACATTAGTCCATCGGTGGAGTGACCAGCTCAGCAATCTCTGCACCTCCACTTTGGGACAGGTGTAATTAGCCCTGGGTGCTCGATAATTTGGTCGATGTAGCCTTCCCTGCTTCCGGCAGCTTGAGAGTAGTGCCCGAGAAAGCAGGCATCTTCTCGCCATTGATCATCATGCCGCAGACCAGATGGCGATTATTCATCTGCAAGATGTCCTGCGCTTCAAGTAGGGGCGGGTGCTGGGCTAAGATTGGTGCATCCTCCCGGGCTGACTCGCATCGAGACCATAGTGCCGACATTGCAAAGACAACGCGTCTCGTACTTCCATCAAGAAATGTATGGTTGGCGACGGTGAGGTTGAGTCCGTGCTTACGAGCCTCGGACAAGATTACGGCAAGAAAGAGTCGGTGGCGAGTTCGAAACTCGTCGACATTATGGGTAAAAGGTCGCCGATCTTCTATCGAGGATATCCGAGCGACTCGCGCGGCCAGCTGGATCTTGGTTGCCAGAGAAAGAGGCCCAGGATGGCGTTGTCTTCACCGATCAATCCCTTGGATAAAATTAACGATCAGGATCTTACCCTCGTCGCATGATTTGGCGGATATTGAAGCTGGACTTGGGCTGTCCCGATGATGTGCGGATGACCAGGGTTAGCAACAAGCACCGACCTTATTGGGCACCAGGGCAATCGCTTCCGAGACATAGCGCTCGTTCAACCGGCGAATTCGACTCGCCAGTTGGAGCACCGGTATCCTTGACCTGAGACGGCACTCGACTGCGGAAGTCTTTATCGGTTAGCATGCGGTTGATATCCAGCATGGTGGTGTCAGGGGTACTCAGTAGAGCGAGCAGGGTATGGCGCAGATATACTCTAGTCGTGTTTTGGCTCTCTGAGACATCGCTTCATCACTCCGATCTCTGAGCTGATATTATTGCGCTGATTCGGGTTAATAGACCTCCATCGGAGTTAAAAGCCGATCGGGTGGTCGGTGTCGGCAGGATTAGTAGACTGCGTCGTTGACTCGTGAGGACAGGATAAGCGAGGTTGTCGGTGGCGAAATCGCCGTGTGGGTCAATGATGGCGTAGCCTAGTTGTGGTAGATGTCTGATAAGGCCAACGCTCAAGTGACCCGATTTGCCCGTACCGGTCTGACCGATGATGTACATATGGCGACTTCGGTCAGCTCGCAGATGCCGAACTGCTTTTGCATACCTCGGAAGTTAGTCGGCGAAAGCGCTGATATCTCGGTCGTAACCGGGTCGCCATCAAGTACCGGCGATTGGGTCGGCAGCTCGGCGATCTTAGAATTAGCCCCGAGACTACTAGGTGTCTCGACATTCATGTCGGTAGATGAAAAACGGCCCGGCTCCTCGATATTTAAGATAAACCTGTACCATCAGGAAAGATCGCTTGCGCAGAGATCGAGCGCCGCCCGATCAGCGAGGCTGAGTAGCCAACGAAGCCATGATAAGGCTGGTCGAGTTAAACTGTGAAGCGCTCGCCACGGCATTCATCTGGATGCGAGCGGAGTCTTGGTCGTGTCCGAGGTAAAGCTGGCCTGATGCGGACCTTATAGCCAGCTTCTGCGATTTCTTCTCGTCATAATCACCCAGCTTGTCACGGTCAGATGACTCAGTATTTTAGCTCAGTTCGCCGGGCGGCTGCCGGAGTGCCTCCAGTGGGAGGACGTGATAGCCCGAGCGGGTGACCAAAGCCGCTACGATGGCGAGCGACTATGTGGCGCTATCGCTGCCAGCTGTCGGTATGGGTCGGACGAGGATCTGCACCCAGATCTCCTCGTCGTTGCTGCCAGCGGTCAGGGCGGCAGTGATGCCGGCAATGGGTCAACGTCGAACGCCTGGAAAGGTCCGGATGGGTAAAAATTCGTTATCAGTCAGTGAAGCTCAATCGCTACCGTGTCGGTGGGCATTGATCTCGGCGTGGTCTTCCTCGGCGGGCTGGATCTGGACGGTCGGATATTGGGCTCTGGGTTGCCGTTGGAGTGCAGCTGCTTAGGGGTGCGGACGTAAAATGGATCTGCCCTGGCTATCTCAAGACGATGTGCTCCTGAACGCCGGTGGCTGGTGGGACTCCTGCTTGTCTGGAGTACCATGCAAGGAGGCAGAGTTGCTCGGCGGAGGCTCTTTCTTGTCGTTATCTCGAGTTTCCTAGAGCCAGGAGGACGTGGTCAGTCATCGCCGGGGTCGTTAAGAGCTATGGTAGTTGCGCCAGGTCAAGATGCTGAGGATGCCGACGAGGCATCCAGATGTACCACTGGGTGAAGAGTGGCAGCCCTGTATCATCACCAGTTGTCTTATCATATTTTAGCCGGTGAATGTTTTGAGGCGTGCTGGCTCACTCCAGCCTCTCATTCTTCATATTATCATTTCCTTTGTTGCGCTGGCTGGCTCGTGACACAGCTCTGGCTTCAAGCGCACACAGTCTTCAGGAAATGACTGCAGCGCAGACAGAGGACGAAAGACACCCTTTAGCATGACCATTAAGCATTCATAGCAGGCTGTATGGTCTCCTGCTTCTCTTATCATCCGTCAATCCAGTAAGGCGTTTCTAAGTCAGAGTACGGTGTGGTTGACAGAGGCTGTTGATACAGCAGTAGCTAGCAATTGCCAGTGGTGCTCGCTGCGTCGCCGGGCCTGGGAGACCACCTGTACTGCTCGTGCAGAAGCTCTATCTATGTATAAGGAGACCACACGGTCTGCTGATGAATATGGGAAAATAGTGTCAACTAACTCCAAAGGTGGCACGGGCAAATCTAACACGCTGCTTTCTTCTGCCTCGTCGCCTGGCCGGGCGGGCGGGAGCGTCGGCTGTAACTACTGCCTGCTCCTCCCGTCAGAGACTTTCGGGTCGGTATCACTTCCGGGATCTTGGCATTCTTAGTACCGTCAGTGACATATGGTGTAGTGACCATTCGGGACTCAATCTCGCCCCAGCTGGCTGATGCTTGCTGGCTATGGGCACTCCAGCTTGGCTTGGTATAGCTCTCTGGCCTTGGTTTCGCTGAGTTTCAAAAGGGCGACTCCGGCAGAGTGCTGACGAAGAGCTTGCCTGCACGATGTTGCGGGTAGCGTCCGATGTGTGATGATGATTTCCTTGACCATCAGCCCGTCGTGCCGACTTGTCGAGGCAACTGAAACTGTCTTAGGTAAAAGCTTGCTCTAGGGTGACAGTGTAGTCACTTGCTCCCTCGAGCGCAATGTAGCAAAGGTCACTGGCGTCTTCCTGAGAGCTGTCACCTTTCCTGGAGCATAGCGCTGCCTATGCGAGCATAGATGGAGCTGACCAAAGTCCTGGGGTCGGTGCCGACCAGTCTGGGTGACCGGCTACACTGGACAACTCAGTACTTATCGCTATGCTGATGACTGACGTCATGGGGAGGGGTCGTAGAGTCGCGGGCATTTGACTTTGTCCAGCTGATGGGTCAGCTATTTGGTCAGCTCATTCTCAATGCCGGCGGTGAAGTCGTGAGTCAACTATGTCGTTAAAAATAGTCAACCGAAATCAGACAGGATGATGCCGCTATCGGTTGGCACCAGCTTGCACCCGCCGGTTGAAGCCGGTTTTCGTGGACGATCCGCTCCGCTCGGCTGGTCGCCTTGAGAGGTACGCTCGCTAAACCGGTCGCTCTATCCCGTCGCTGTCGTCGCTGGCGTAGCCTCATGCAGCTGAATGTTGCTCGGGATGGTGTGGCGTGGGTGGAGGCGACCAATCTCCAACCCCTCCGGCTTCTTAACCAGCGAGCGCGCGCGCTGGCAGCGAGCCGGCGGATCGGCTAGAAGGTCTGTCGGGCGATGATTTCGCTCGCCGTTACGGCGACCGGTGCGGCTAAGAATCGGGCAGATTTCATCTTTCACTGCTGCCGTGGTGATCTTTAAAACCGTCCAGGAGCCAGTACTTTCGCTTTGGCGGTGCGCTTGGACTGGTGTCGGCTAATAATGTCGATGGTGATGGTCGTTCGGTCAATCTTAGCGTCAGCCATCTATGAGTAGCCAAGTGCGCCGACGAAATCAGGTCATAAAAGCTTCTGGCTCAGCGCTCACGGTCGGATACTCTGGCAATATCGGTCAGGCGGATAGCCTCGTGTGCTTCCTGGGCGCGGCGGTCTTAGTGGTAAAGGTGCGGAATTGATGGTATCTATCGCCATAGGTCTTGCCAATATGAGTGCGGTCATCTGAGCTGGGGCTTGGTTGCTCAAGTTGACGGAGTCCGTTCGCATATGGGTGATATAGCCGCTCTGGTATAGCCTGGGCGATGCTCATGGTCGCCTTAGCACTGTAACCGAGGCGATTGGTGGCATCCTGCTGTAAGGTGCTGGAAGGTGGTGAAAGGTGGCAGGGCGTCTGGTGCCGGTCGTCTTTGCTATATCGGCTACAGTGTGTGTGCCGAGTAGCGGCCAGGAACTAGCAGCCACTGCTCGCTGTCCGGCAAAGTCAGTGTCGAGAGTCGCTTAACCAGGCTCTGACTGTCGGCGTAAAACACACCGGCTGTCTTATGATATGAGGTGGTTTGATAGTGATTTCGATCTCTCGCTCCCGTTCGACCAGCAAGCGGACTGCCGGTGACTGGGCCCGCCCGGCTGATTTACGGGACTTCGCCAGACTACCGAGCTCAGCTCAAAAGCCAGACCAGCCTATCTCAGATCTGGCGGAGCTTTGCTGGGCATAGACCAGGTTCGCTTATCTACTGTATGAGTGAGCCCAGTGCACTCGGTGATGGCCTAACTAGTGATCTCGTGGTAAAGTGATGCGGTTGGTCCTGGCTGGAGGTCAAAGCACAGTACCTGGCAGAGATGCAAGCGAGTGGCTTCTCCCTCCCGGTCTTCATCTGAGAGCCAGCCAAACGTCTCCTCAGCTTTGGTGACGGCGTCTTTCAAGCTCTTTGACCACTTTCCGCTTCTCGGGGTCAATCTCATAAATGGTGGCGGGGGTGGTGCTCGTATCAATCAGCTGCACCGCCGGCGGCTCTTAGCGATGGAGCGAGATGACCAATGCTGGCCATGACGGTATGGTCGCTGCCGAAAGAAAGCTCGATCTTCTTAGCCTTGGCGGAGACTCGACGATAATCAGGTTCTTGATCTTGGTTGTTTTCATTTGGTCAAGTATAGCACAATCAGAAAACACCCGACCGAACGAATCGGTCAGGGCTTTGAGGGCAAGGGGTAGTTACTCGACGATGGCCATCCATCCGTCCGGATGGAAAGCTTTTAGTGTCTGGGCCGGTCTCCATGACCGGCCACTGCTGCACACTACCCCGTTGAAATACAATAGCCTCCTCCTGTCCACCAGGCGGCTCAAGGTGGACAAGCTTCCCTCCTCGAAAAGGTAGCGCTGTCTGTCGTACGCCTCATAGCGTACGCAATGGTACGCAACCGCTTCGATTAATTGATATTCGTCCGTTCAGGGCGAATATCCCCTAACTCAGTGGGATCCATCTTCCAATGGTCGACCATTGACGAATATCTATTAAAGATCTCCGGGTTTAAGAGGTTTGCGAGGGATTCATCATCTCTTCCCTCGATTCGGCTAGCGCATGGCGCTGAGATTACCCCACTCTGAGGTAACAATCACTACTGTATATTACCTTTTGGCAGTCGTCAAGCGAGCGACTTCCGGCTACGCCTGCCCCAGGTGTTGTTGCCCAGTGCTACGATGCAGCGTTTCAGCTCTAGTATGGTTAAGGCAAGGCTAAACTGACTGGTGCTGGGACCGCTTTTGCTCAGTAGGCGGTCACCATCCTCGCCCTGAACGATCGGGTCGTAGATGGTCCTGGCTGTCGGGCGAGGTCGAAGCGGGCCGAGCTATTTCTTTGGTTTGCTGGTCGGGTCGGTCTTCTGTCTCAGCGAGCGGTAGGCGATCTAAGATGTCCTGCGCCGTGAGTACCGGTGGCGCCCTGCGGCGATCAATCTATTGCAGCCGGTCGATAGCGGCGGTGATGTTGCCTGGCACTGCCATCACCTCCTTGCCCTGGGTCAAGGCGTGTGGGAGGCGGTATTGAGTGTGCCGGAGCGTTCGCCCGCCTCGATCACCACCACGATATCGGCAGAGCGCTGATCAAACGGTTGCGCTCCAAGGGCGATGAGTGTAAGACCGGCGCCTCGGGCGGATACTCACTGATCAGAGGCGCACCTGCGCTGGACGATGCGCTGAGCTAGAGTGCGATTGGTCTGCGGGTGAATATGAGCCAGTCCATTACCCAAGACGGCTATGGTCGTGCCGCCGGCGTCGAGACAAGCTCGGTGAGCCAGCCGTCGCGACCAATGGCTAATCCGCTGACGATGACTGCTTCCGTGCCGAGCTAACTCGCCGGTGATCTGGAGCGTTGACTGCTCTGCCATAGCTGGTCGGTTTGCGACTACCGACGACGGCGACGGTCGGTGTGAGCGGTGGGACACTGCCGATGTACCACAGCTTCTTGGCCGGCTTGTCAATGACGGCCGTCCGATGGAGAAAATCGTTGTCATGAGAGTATTTTGCTTGATGTTATCCATTATCCTGCTAAAGTAGTTGACAATCACGACGAAGCGTGCTAATATATCAGTGCGTTATCAGGTGATAGCCACTGCTAACGCCCGACTAGCACATTATACCTATCATAACACTAATTGGTGTTGGGCTGCGTGCGAACTCGGTATTCTACCTCCACTTTAGCTATCGCTTCGGCGACAGCTAGTCGGCACGTATCTAACCCTCTTGACAGGAGCCCCAAAGTGTGAGGTGGGTTACGCTTACTGGTTGTCGGTAGCCGGAATGGTGCGTCGAGAGGTCGAATAGCCCGCTAGCAGAGCGATGCCCACCCCTGTGCTTCTGGGCGGGCTTTTGATTATGATTTAAGAGCTTATTTCGTCTGCCGGGCGATCTTCCAGCAGCTTTCTTACCTTTGATCTCGTACTTTACGGCCCGGTTGGGTCGCTGGTCATGTAGTCGTCATTAAGCAAAGCCGACAGAAGGTCTCGTCTCATCACGCATCCAGTGATGATAGCGCTACTCGTCGTCGGTGGTCATCAGATCCAGCCCCATCTACTCGCCGTAGTTAACCAACTCTTCCTGAGTTTTGGTGCCGAGTTCTAGATTCTGGAGTTTATTGATCAGTTTAGGATGACCTGACACCCATAGTATTGAGGTCTTGCCCCTCCGGGAAGTTAAGCTGGTAGCGAGACAAGATCTGCTCAACCTTCTTATCGGCGATAGCCTGCTTCTTGTAATTATAGCCAGACATTGCCTCAAATTTCTTCGGGGCGAAGGCGAAGATTCGTTGGTCGGCGTCAATCGTCACCATTGCCGACGATCAGGACTTGGTTGTCGGTGGGATCTAAAAGGCTGGCGGCAGCTCAAACTGCTGCAGCTTGCCATCGTCGCCGATCTCCCAGGCGAGTCCAGTTCGTTGAGGCTACCTGGATGACGATCTGTTTACAGACATAGAAAGGTGTGATCTCGGGGTGGGTAAAACGGGCTACTATTAGCTTGATATTTTTGAGCTCGTGGTCGTACTCATTAAAGGTCTCGACACTAGTGCGCTCATGCTCGATGACATTTAAGATATGTCCGGCATTACTCACCTGCCAGCAAGTCGAATAGAGCAAGACTCCGGGCTCACTCTCGGACTGCTCGTAAGCTCGATGCTGGCCCCTGGTCCGGCGCCTTTCTCGATTTTCGCTGAGCAGGTCAACGATGAAGACAGGGCGACTTGGGGCTGGAGAAACGTGTGACGAGCTAGATGATAAACGGTATAGTGCTTGTTGACCAGGAAGAGCTCAACCCTCAGGTCGTTCTTGAGGCGAGCTAGTTGATTTGCCCAGGCGAAGAGGTCAAAACTTGGCTGGGTGGCAGAGGTTGCAATATCGGTAGGGTCAAGAGCCTTGGTAGTCTCGGTGGTATCAGGGGTTTCTTCGGTCAGTGTCGAGATTTTGGTTGGTTTGCTCAGAGTCATCATTCATGTCGGCAATTATAGCATAATGATCCCCAGGTACGTCTGGCAGATATTAAGGGTAATAGGGCATGGCCTATAATTTCCCTCCACATATAGTCCAGGTTTGTACGAGTAGTACAGGTGGTCTCCTCAGGCTTGGCACCATATAAACTACCACGTGCACTGGACAGCTTACTGTATATCAACGGCGCTTCGTCAACCCTACACTGTACTGCTCGTACCTAGGAATGCTTTGCTTGATTGACGACGACCATGGAATGAGACTTGAAATTACAGCACGTATAAATATTAAGTCTTGTAGCTTAGAGCAGGGCGTATGGTCTCCTCAGACCTGGCGACGTACAAGTCACCACGTGCAATTGCCATCTAGCTGTTATATCAACAGTCTTCGTCAACCATATCGCCCTGCTCTTGCACGCATCACCCCTGCCACGCTGGGGTGTTGTCGTCCTTTGCATCCAGTCAGCCATTTCCTGAAGACTGTGACGCTTGAAGCTCCAGCAGTGCACGGGCCAGCCAGGCAGGTCTAGGGAAATGATGACGAGACGAAGTAGAGTGCTAGCGTAACAGCATGCTGATATGCTGGCTAGTACCGGGTCGGTGAGTTTGAGCTGGCGGGCTCGCGGTTGCCCAGCGGTCAGCTAGTTCGTTCAGCTCCCTGTACCGGCATGCCCCCTGGTCCAGATCAGCTCCGCCCGTGACTCCTGATAGAGTCGGTATAGCTCGGTGACCAAGTCGAGATTCGCTTGATTTCTCCGCCGGGCTTGCGCCAGCCTTTGTACCCTGCCAACCCGGTGCCCACTTGAGTCGCCACGTTGATCCAGGGTGGCTGTCGGTGACGATCCGGCACGCTTGCCGTCAGCGTCTCTCAGAGCGGTGATGATTGCTCTGCTTCCATGCGAATATTGGTCGTTTGGTCACTCCCGATCGGTGACGTCGCTTCCCGCCGATTAGGTATGGCTGACCGTCTGATCACGGCGAAGCCACCCTGCCCCAGGTTGAGGCTGGCGCTACCGTCGGTAAAAATAGTTCGTCCAGACTAGGCATCGTATTACCAGTCACTACCGCCACCGCCGCCTGAGCCGCCACCCGAGAAGCCACCACCGCCGTCAGGAACTGCAGCCCGAAAAGCGCTGCTGGAGAAGCCGCCGCTGGTAGAATCAGGTGATGAGGCTATGCTGGCCGACATCTCAGATGGGCCGTCGGTGACGAAGTCTGCCATGGTGCTGTAGCTAAATGTCTCGCGAGTCATACCAATCAGCCGGCTGGAGAGATATGCGCTTCAAACTTGTCGACCCATTTCTTATGCCCCAGGACGTGGGCGTAAGAGTGTGACGTCGTGAAAAGGGTCGGCGTCTCGGCTAGGAGCGCCTCGAGGCAGGCTTGTCGACTATCTCGATGAACTCCTTAAAGCCCATGATCTCGCCCTTGACCCGGTAGCCGTCCTTGGTTCTGGGTTTGATACTGCCGGTGAGACGAGCGCCAATAGTCAAGATGGTTATCGCTACGGTGGTGACGGCGATGATGGGTAACTTATGGGCGAATAAACTGATGGCGAAGACCGGCACGAAGATCAGGATGCCGAACCCCTTTGAGATCATAGCACTAACCTGCCAATCGGTCGGCTGAAGCATCAGAGCCATCGGTACGATCAAGAGCGAAGACTGCCCAGTAGTAGCATCAGCGCTTTCGGGATTGTCTATCTAAGTGTGGTGGCAAAGCAAGCGCAAGCCAGGATAATAGCCATAAGCGACACTCGCCGAGACGCAGCAGTGTCTTAGTTGGGTTCTTCTTGCGAAGAGCTCGGTCTTGAGGTGACCTCGGCTGATGGTGGAGATAGTGGCAGATACGGTCTTATAAAACTCCCTTCCAGCTCCGCCTTAGCTACCTTGTCGGGGGTGATCATTATTAAATAGTCCATTCACAAAGATCCGTTCCGACTCATTCTGACCATCATAATCTTTCAGCTTGGTCAGGTGAAGTTCTCACCATCAATGTCAATGTGTCAGATAGCCCTTATTAGCTGAGACTACCATTGAGGCGGATTCTTCCTCTTAATCTCACCCTTGTCGGCGAAGGCGACCTCGAGACTATTTAGCCCGCCCGGGCGGATATACTGAACAACCGAGGTAATCTTGTCTCTCCTGGGTCGACGACGAAGATGGAGGCGATCAGCGTGATGATACTGAGTGGCGATCGGTACGACGAGACATATAGCTGCTAGAATACTTTCGGGAGGATCCTCCTTGAAGTAGCCCTGCGGCAACTCCAGTCTGATAGTTAATGCTTGCTCCGGCAGTCAGTGGGCGGTGGTATGACCAGTAATCTCCTTGCGCGACGCTCTCCTCGACGATATCACTGCCGCTACAGCATACCACAAAGCACCGTCGAGAAGCCCGGCTTGCCGCTGAACTCCTGAGGGCATGGTGATGTGAAATCAACCTGCAGTGATGCCAGTGTTCCAGCGGTACCGATGATATAAAGTAAAACTCGTCGGCCTGTGCTTAGCTGGTCGGTGCCGAGGTCAGTAGTCGTAGCTGAGGCGATAGAGTCTCGTTAATCTCGCGCAAGCGTTGGGGTCACCTATCTTGATGTTGGTGAGTTACTGCTCTCGCTGGTGGTGAAGCGGTGACTTAGTACCTTGAGTTGCTGATCTTGGCGTTGACGGTTGACTTGAGGCCGTCCATCCTGGCGACGTGGTTGACTTTAGCCGGCTACGGACGATGCCATGACGCTGTTGGTGAAGCAATACGTAACTTC